>Ga0247609_10000268_pt1 | contig 75566 bp, 68 predicted proteins | sample 172DNAGHGlowgp2_FD_193487 | JGI IMG/M metagenome (GOLD analysis project Ga0247609, IMG submission 193487) | Sheep rumen microbial communities from Palmerston North, Manawatu-Wanganui, New Zealand - 1728 DNA GHGlow gp2 | ecosystem: Host-associated > Mammals > Digestive system > Stomach > Rumen ...
CTTCAGTAATCTCAGCTCTTGCCTTTTCAATCTCAACGCGGTTTTTGTCAAGCTCGTCAAGAATATCTTCAAAAGCTATGTTGCTTTCACTAATCTTGCTTTTCGCATCATCAATTATGAAATCTGGAAGACCAAGTTTTTTAGATATAGCAAATGCATTACTCTTTCCAGGTACACCGATTAATAGCTTGTAAGTTGGGCTAAGCGTTGCAACATCAAATTCACAACTACCGTTACAAACACCCTCTGTTTCGAGTGCATATAATTTTAACTCGCTATAATGTGTAGTTGCAAGAGTTCTTACATCAAGATTATGTAAGAAATTTAATATTGAAATTCCAAGAGCAGCACCTTCCGTAGGGTCTGTTCCTGAACAAAGTTCATCAAAAAGAACAAGGCTGTCTGAATCCGCTGATTCAAGTATCTTAACAATATTGGTCATATGAGCAGAGAAAGTACTAAGACTCTGTTCAATGCTCTGTTCATCACCAATGTCAGCGAAAAAGTTGTGGAATACACCTAAATTTGAGCCTTCATCAGCTGGGATGAAAAGACCAGCCTGTCCCATAAGGGATAAAAGACCAACTGTTTTAAGTGTAACAGTCTTACCACCTGTGTTAGGTCCGGTGATAATTAATAAATTAAAATCATCACCAATGTGAACATCAACAGGAACAACCTTATCTTTATTAAGAAGAGGATGTCTAGCCTGTTTCAAATTAATGTATCTTTTATCGTTAAATATAGGCTTGCTACACTTGCTATCTTTAGCGAATTTTGCCTTAGCAAATACGAAGTCTAAATATTTAAGTGCATTATAATCATTAAGAATTTCTCTTGAACTTGTGGCAACCATATTACTAAGAGATTGTAATATGGCGGCGATTTCTTCCTGCTCCTTTGAGTATAGCTCGCTAAGTTCATTATTTAATTTAACAACTTCCATAGGTTCAACGAAAAGAGTGGAACCTTTAGAAGACTGATCATGAATCATACCAGGAACATTTTTCTTATGTTCTGCCTTTACTGGAACACAATATCTGTTAGAACGCATAGTGATAATGTTATCCTGTAAATATCCATTAGCAGTATCTTTTTTTATGATGCCTGATAAAGTGGAATGAATCTTATCGCCTGTTGTATGAATATGTCTTCTAATACTTTTAAGCGTTGAAGAAGCATCATCAGCGATTTCATCCTCTGAAATGATGCATCTGTCTATTTCTCTTTTTATTGAATTAAGGGGGTTTAAATTCTCAGTATAAGTTTTTAATGGACCCTCGTTATCTATTATACCATCTTCGTTTGAAAAATACTCGCATACACCTTTGGTCGTATATAAAAGAGAAGAAATATCAAGTAATTCTCCAGCATTAAGACTTCCGCTTTTTTCGAGCAAGAGAACGGACTTTGTAACATCCTTTAGTCCACTAAAAGAAATGCTGCCGGATTTCCACAGATATGAAAGAGCAGCATCAGTTTCTTCAATTGATTTATCGATAACTTTTTTATCAGAACTAGGTAAAAGCTTTTTACAAAGTTCACGGCCGGCATTAGAGCTGGCCTTAGTTATAAGTATCTCTATTATCTTGTTATATTCAAGAGTTTCCAAACATTTATCATTAATAAAAATATTATCAGTAGTCATCTTTTTGTATCCCTATTATTTAGTTATTGCTAATACTTGTAATTAGGTCTATTTTAAACTATAATTAGAGAGATATCAACTATTTACAATGGTTTTAAATATGTAAATGGTAAAATAATTTAGCCAGGGGGATGGATGATGAGTAAACCTAATGAGCAGCTTATGGGTGCTGATAAAGATATGGATAAAAATAAAGATATCCATGCATTGGCTGCTGAGCATAGAAGTCGAGATAGGAAAACTGGGGTTGGTTTTTTATGGTTATTTATATTATTCATGATGGTGGTTGTTGTTGGAGCCGTGGTATATATATTCTATGCACCAATAGTTAGAACAAAATATGATACATATAAAAAAGGTGAAAGTAGCAGATATGACATCGGCGTTAAGAGCGAGGCCTTAAGTAAAGAAGGTTTAGCTAAGTTTAATGGTGAAGTCGAGTACGGTGTATTTGTTAATGAAGTAATAAGTGATGGACTTGCATATCGTGCTGGAGTTATGAGAGGAGATATTATATTAAAGGTTAATTCTCATAAAATCACAAGACCAAAAGATATTAGTAAGGCTTTAAAGAAAACTAAGAGTAAAAATACTGTACACATAATAGTTAAGAGATTAAAAGATGATAAATACGAGGATTATGATCTGACGTGTAAAATAAAATAAATAGGGTAAGATTAAGGAGATATTAAGTTGAGATACATAGGGACGTTAAAAGAAGGCGACAGAGTTAATGACGTATATTTATGCAAACAGAGAAATGTTGCTGTAACGAAGAATGGCAAGGAGTACGAGAACGTTATTTTTCAGGACAAAACAGGAACAATAGATGCAAAAATCTGGGATCCGGGAAGTGAAGGCATAGAGGATTGCGACAATCTTGATTATGTACTTGTTGTTGGTGATGTTACAAGTTTTAATGGACAACTTCAGCTTAATGTAAAAAGACTTAGAAAAGTTGAAGAAGATGAATATGATAAGGCTGATTACTTCCCAGTATCAGAAAGAGATCCTGAGGAGATGAAGAATGAACTTAGAAGCTTTATCGCATCAGTAAAGAATGAATATTTATCTGAACTTTTAAATAAGATATTTACTGAGAATACAATCGATGCGTGTTCAAAACATTCAGCTGCAAAATCAGTACATCATGCATTTATAGGTGGTCTTTTAGAACATACATTATCGGTAACTAAGCTTTGCGAATATTATACAAAGCAGTATCCGATATTAAATTATGATTTATTAATTAGTGCGGCGATGCTACATGATATTGGAAAGTTAAAAGAAATAGATACATTTCCAGCCAATGACTACACAGATGAAGGTCAGTTGTTAGGACATATCGTAATGGGTGCCCAGATTGTTGGAAAAATAGCAGATAGCATACCTGATTTTCCAAAGAATATTAAGAATGAACTTATGCATTGTATATTGGCTCATCATGGCGAACTTGAATATGGTTCACCTAAGAAACCAGCACTTATAGAAGCAGTGGCACTTAATTTTGCAGATAATACAGATGCTAAACTTGAAACGATGAAAGAGTTATTTGCTGCAACGGATGATAAGGGTTGGCTTGGATTTAACAGATTACTTGATTCAAACATAAGAAAAACAAGTGAAATATAGAAATAAATTATAAGAAAACTATAAGGATTTATCAATGGATTTAAAGAAGAACGATATAATTACGGTTAGAATTGAAGATTTAGGTAGTGAAGGAATGGGCATAGCTAAGGTCGACGGCTATGCTCTATTTATTAAGGATAGTATACCTGGGGATTTATGTGATGTAAGAATTACCAAAGTAAATAAAAACTTTGGATTTGCTAGGGTTGAAAGAATTATTGAAGCATCAGAAGATAGAGTAGAACCAAAATGTAAGAATGCCAAAAGGTGTGGTGGTTGCCAACTTATGGCTCTTAAGTATAAGAAACAGTTAGAGTTTAAGGCTAATAAAGTTAAAAATAACATAGAAAGAATCGGCGGGGTGAAGGATTTTATTATGGAGCCGATTGTTGGTATGAACGAACCTTATAGATATAGAAATAAGACTCAGTATCCAGTTGGAATTGATAAGGAAGGCTCGATTATTTATGGGTTTTATGCAGGTAGAACACATGATATTATTAGTACTTCCGACTGTAGATTAGCTCCTGAAATCAATAAGGAAATTATGGAAGAGATTGTTTCTTTTATGGAGGAATATCACATAAAGCCATATAACGAAGTAACCTATGAAGGACTTGTTAGACATGTGCTTATTAGAAACGCCAAGGAAGGTATTATGGTATGTCTTATTATAAACGGAAATAAATTACCTAAGAGTGATATTCTTGTAAGAAGACTTAAGGATATCTGCGATATAGATGAGGTGTCTTTAAATGTAAACAAGAGTAAGAATAACGTTATACTTGGTGATGATGTTATCATTCTTTCGGGTAAGGGTTATGTAATAGATTATATTGAGGATTTGAAATTTAAGATTTCGCCAAAATCCTTCTATCAGGTTAATATGGTTCAGACTTCTAAACTTTATTCTATTGCAAGGGAGTATGCAGATGTTAATGAAGGTGATGTTGTGTGGGATATGTACTGTGGTATTGGTACTATGTCGCTTTTTTATGCGAAAAAAGCAGGCTTTGTATATGGTGTTGAAATAGTACCAGAAGCCATAGATGATGCTAGGGAGAATGCCCGAATTAACAATATTGAAAACATGAAATTTTATGTTGGAGCAGCAGAGGATGTTGTCCCAGCAGTTATAAATAGCGATTCAAAGAGCAAATGTCCTGATGTCGTTGTGGTTGATCCACCGAGAAAGGGATGTGATAAAACGCTTCTTGAAACTATTGCTACAATGAATCCAAAAAGACTAGTATATGTAAGTTGTGATAGTGCAACACTTGCAAGAGATATTAAGATATTAACGGAGTTAGGATTTGTGCTTAAGAAGGTTAGACCTGTAGATATGTTTCCGCATACGGTGCATGTGGAGACCATCGCGTTGATTGAACGGGTCAGAAATGCGAAGGATTTTGTGCAGATAGGTATCGATGCGGAAGAATATTACAGAATTAAAGACGAAGAAAAAACAATATAAAAACCACGCATTGCGAAAAACTTAAAAATGTGGTATGCTGTCCCTATAAACACGCAATGCGAGGTGATGCTATGGATACTGCAAAAACTATAAAAGAATTACGAGAAAGCACAGGGATGTCACGTAAAGAGTTTTCAGAACATACGGGTATCCCTATTCGTACATTGGAAGATTGGGAGGCAGGAAGAAGAACACCGCCGGAGTATATTCCGAGGTTATTAGCATATCAGATTAAATTTGAGGGGATTCTTTCTGCAAAAGAGGAAGTAAAAGGTAAGAGGAGTGTATCGGTTATAAAGGATGTTGACGGGAACAACATCGTTATTATTAATGATATAAGGTTTAAGGGAAAACGTTCCATAGATTGGAAAGATGTTAGAGAGTATTTAAAAGAGTATGTGGGGGAATTCTATACGATTGCTGCAACAGGAGATGTTATTTATATTGGATCTGATTTGCCGAATGAATATTCTGGTTCAAAATATACTTATAGTATTAAAGGTGCAAATGCTAAGGCGAAAGCAAATGCTGCACAGGGAATACCTGAACTTATAGAAATAGCTGTTGGTAAACATTTTCGAGAAAATAATGAAGAAAAGCATTGGAGAAATGCAAAGTACGGTTGGTATCGATATGATTCACGATTTGCATTGCCTGTATACAATGAAACTGGAGAGATAGAAAGATATAATGTGTTTCATGCATCGTTAATTGTAAGACATTCCGAAGATAAAAAACTATACTTGTATGATATTTTAGACATAAAAAAAGAAACGAGCAACCCGATTGAGCCATAAGGCTGTACACGACAAAAAACCCATTTCTTTTATAAGGATAATACTACAGTAAAGGAAAAAAGTCAATCCGATTATTCGAAATAGTATTTGGAAAGGAAAGATTAATGAATATAAAAATACGGTTATGGAAAATCAAAGATAAAACAGAACTTGCTGAAAACTTGAATAATATGAATATTATGAACAATCTGCGAGATGGGTTGCCTTATCCTTATACGGAAGATAATGCAGAGGATTTTATAAGGGCGATGTTGTCGGCTGATAAGGATAAAACATTTGCATTTGCGATAACATTGGATGGGAAGGTTATCGGGAGCATTGGAGTATTTCGTCAGGATAACATTCATTTCCGTACAGCGGAAATGGGGTATTATATTGGTGAGAAATACTGGGGCAACGGGTATATGACAGAAGCTGTGAAACTGGCATGTGACTTTGTATTTGAAAACACAGACATTATCAGGATCTACGCAGAGCCATTTGCATATAATTCAGCTTCCTGCCGGGTGTTGGAAAAAGCAGGATTTATCTGTGAAGGGGTTCTGAGGAGTAATGCATACAAGAACGGAAACATCGTCGATATGAAAATGTATGCGATAGTAAAGCAATAGACGCTTGTTCACTACGATTATAAAATAAGTGGTTAATCAACGAAAACGATGTCGAGACCATCGTATTGATCGAACGGACCAGAAATGCGTAGTATTTTGTGCAGATAGGTATCGATGCGGAAGAATACTACAAAATCAAAGACGAGGATAAATAATATAAAAACCACGCATTGCGAAAAACTTAAAAATGTGGTATGCTGTCCCCATAAACACGCAATGCGAGGTGATACTATGGATACTGCAAAAACTATAAAAGAACTACGAGAAAACACAGGGATGTCACGTAAAGAGTTTTCAGAGCATACGGGGATCCCTGTTCGCACTTTGGAAGACTGGGAAGCGGGAAGGAGAACACCACCGGAATACATTCCCAGACTTATTGCTTATCAGTTGAAGTATGAGGAATTGGTGAAAGGGAAGGAGGATAACCTTCTATGAGAGATTTTGATAAGCAGATGGAAATGGTTCTCTATCATTCAGATGAAGGAGATGTTTCTGTTGATGCATATATTAAAGATGAAAGTATCTGGATAACACAGAAGGCGATGGCAGAGCTTTTTGGTGTCAAAGTGCCTGACATATCGAAGCACCTTTCGAATATATACGATGAAGGTGAATTGGTGAGGGAGGCAACTATTTCCAAAATGGAAATAGTTCAAAGAGAAGGAAACAGAGATGTAAAGAGAACGCCGATTTTCTATAATCTGGACGCAATTATTTCTGTTGGATATCGTGTAAATTCAATTAAAGCAACAAAATTTCGCATCTGGGCAACTACCGTTCTTAAAGAATATATGACAAAAGGCTTTGTTCTGGATGACGACCGCCTGAAGCAAGGGAAAACTGCTTTCGGAAAAGATTACTTCCGCGAGTTATTGGAGCGTGTTCGTTCAATCCGAGCCAGCGAACGGCGTATCTGGCAGCAGATTACAGATATTTTTGCTGAGTGTAGCATTGATTACACAAAGGATTCAGAAATTTTTATAAAAAGTAATAATTATGGTATAGAAAAAGGATTATAAAATGAATATTATACATATGAGATATGCGCTTGTTGTTGCGGAAACGAAGTCTATCAATAAAGCATCGGAGAGACTATATGTTGGTGCACCTGCGTTAAGTCGTGGGATAAAGGAACTAGAGGCGGATTTAGGAGTTTTGCTATTTGTTCGAAGTGCCAAGGGGATGTTTTTGACTCCGGATGGTGAATTATTTGTAAAGTATGCAGAAAAAGCGTTAAAACAGATTGATGATATTGAAAACATTTTTAAAGAAGGTTCTACTATGAAGGAACGGTTCTCTATTTCCGTTCCAAGAGCTAGTTATGTTGCCACAGCATTTGCTAGGTTTTCAAAGAGAATTTCGCAGAACAAAGAAATAGAATTATTTTACAATGAGACCAATGATTACCGAGTTGTAAATAATATTTTAAAAGATGAATATAGACTTGGAATTTTAAGATATAGTAATCAATATGCATCATATTATAATGATATGATGAAAGAAAAGGGAATAATAGGAGAGTTGATTACCGAATTTAAGTATGTGTTGGTGATAAGTGAGGATTCACCACTTTCTAAGAAGGAAGTAATCAAATATGATGATTTGAAGGGACTAACTGAAATTGCTCATGCAGATCCTTATGTACCATCATTATCATTTTCTGAAGTTAAGAAGGATGAACTTCCAGAGCGCGAGGGAAACAGAATTTTCGTTTATGAGAGAGGAAGTCAGTTTGAATTGCTTTCTAGTAATCCTAACACATATATGTGGGTTTCTCCTATTCCGAAGGAATTGTTAGAGCGTTATAATTTAACAGAAAGAGTATGTATCGATAATAATCGAGTATACGAGGATATATTGATTTATAAAAAAGAATATAAGTTAACACATTTGGATAATATGTTTATTGAGGAACTTGTTAAAGCAAAAAGAGAAGTTTTTCGTTAAATTAAAATATATTTACCGGCTACCAAAGGTAGCCGGCTTTTTTTGTAATTGAAAAAAATTATCAGGTATGTCGTTTAATGCAATACTGCATTGTCGAATGGGCAATTCACAACGATCTAAAAGTATGTTATTTTTTTAACGAAATGAAAAATACAGAAATATAGAAATATACACGGAGGTATTTTTAATGGAAAGAAAAATAGTAGATAGTGTTGAAGTATTAGAAGAAACACTAGCGAGTGTTAGGGAAGCACAGAAAAAATTTGCTTCATATACACAGGAACAGGTAGATAAAATCTTTAAAGCAGCAGCGATTGCTGCTAACCAGGCTCGTATTCCTCTTGCAAAAATGGCAGTGGAAGAAACGGGCATGGGTATAGTTGAAGATAAGGTTATCAAAAATAATTATGCTGCAGAATATATCTATAATGCATATAAAAATAGCAAAACTTGTGGAGTTTTGGAAGAAGATCCTGCATATGGTACTAAGAAAATAGCAGAACCTATCGGTGTAATCGGTGCAGTTATCCCTACTACAAATCCAACATCAACTGCAATCTTTAAAACACTTATTGCTCTTAAGACAAGAAATGCAATTATTATTTCACCACATCCAAGAGCAAAAGCTTCTACGATTGCAGCAGCTAAGATCGTTTTGGATGCGGCTGTGAAAGCTGGTGCACCGGAAGGAATTATTGAATGGATTGATGTTCCTTCTCTTGAAATGACTAATCTTTTAATGAAGGAAGCAGATATCATTCTTGCTACTGGTGGTCCTGGAATGGTTAAGGCAGCTTATTCTAGCGGAAAGCCAGCACTTGGTGTAGGTGCAGGTAATACTCCTGCAATTATAGATGATTCTGCAGATATTATTCTTGCTGTAAATTCTATTATTCATTCAAAGACATTTGATAACGGTATGATTTGTGCATCAGAACAGTCTGTAATTGTATTAAAAGATGTTTATGATGCAGCAAAAAAAGAATTTGCTAATAGAGGATGTTACTTCTTAAAGAAGGATGAAATAGAAAAGGTAAGAAAAACAATTATTATTAATGGCGCTTTAAATGCTAAGATTGTTGGACAATCCGCTGTAAAAATAGCAGAACTTGCAGGTGTAAAAGTTCCAGCTGGAAGTAAGATTCTGATTGGTGAAGTAGAAAGCGTTGAGCTTTCGGAAGAATTTGCTCATGAAAAACTTTCTCCTGTTCTTGCTATGTATAAGGCAAAGGATATTCAGGATGCATTTGATAAGGCAGAGCACTTAATTGCAGATGGTGGTTATGGACATACATCTTCAATTTATCTTGATGAAACTACTGAGAAGGATAAACTTGCTGAATTCACTGAACGTATGAAGACTTGTCGAATTCTTGTAAATACACCATCATCTCAGGGTGGTATTGGTGATCTTTATAACTTTAAGTTAGCACCATCTCTTACACTTGGTTGTGGATCTTGGGGTGGAAATTCGGTTTCAGAGAACGTTGGCATAAAACACCTTATAAATATTAAAACTGTAGCAGAAAGAAGGGAAAATATGTTGTGGTTCAGAACACCTGAGAAAGTATATATTAAAAAAGGATGCTTGCCTGTAGCACTTGATGAATTGAAAAATGTTATGGGGAAGAAGAGAGCATTTGTTGTTACAGATAGTTTCCTCTATCACAATGGTTATACAAAAGCAATTACAGATAAACTTGATGAAATGGGTATTGTTCATGAAACGTTCTTTGATGTTGCACCTGATCCAACATTAGCTTGTGCAAAGGCTGGAGCTGAGTTGATGAAATCTTTTGAACCAGATTGCATTATTGCTCTTGGTGGAGGATCAGCTATGGATGCAGGCAAGATTATGTGGGTACTTTATGAGCATCCAGAAGCAGACTTCATGGAAATGGCTATGCGTTTTATTGATATTCGTAAGCGTATTTATACATTCCCTAAGATGGGTGAAAAGGCGTATTTTATTGCAATTCCAACTTCAGCCGGAACAGGTTCTGAAGTAACACCTTTCGCAGTAATTACTGATGAGCAATCAGGAGTAAAATATCCACTTGCTGATTATCAGCTTCTCCCAAATATGGCAATCATAGATACTGATTTCCATATGTCAGCGCCTAAGGGATTAACAGCAGCATCAGGTATTGATGCAGTAACTCATGCATTAGAAGCAATAGCTTCTGTAATGGCAACAGATTATACAGATGGTTTAGCAATTAAAGCTTTACAAACTATTTTTGAATACCTTCCTCGAGCATATGATGATGGACAGAATGATATAGAGGCACGTGAAAAAATGGCTAACGCTGCAACTATGGCAGGTATGGCATTTGCTAACGCGTTCCTTGGAGTATGTCATTCAATGGCACATAAACTTGGTGCCTTCCATCACATTCCTCATGGTGTAGCAAATGCATTGATGATTGAAGAAGTATTGAGATTTAATGCATCAGAAGTTCCAACGAAGATGGGAACATTTAGTCAGTATGATCATCCTCATACACTTTCACGTTACGCAATGGTAGCGGATGCATTAAAACTTGGCGGAAAAACAGATGAGGAAAAGCTTGAGAACTTAATTAATGCAATTAATGAACTTAAGGAAAGAGTTGGTATTAAGCCAACAATCCGTGACTATGTAGAAGATGAAAAAGATTTCCTTGATCGTTTAGATGCAATGGTTGAACAGGCTTTTGATGATCAGTGTACAGGAGCAAATCCACGTTATCCATTAATGAGTGAGATTAAGCAGATGTATCTAAATGCATATTATGGTGAAAAACATTTTGATGATGAGATTAATTTTAAGAAAACAAATAGTAGTAAGAAAAGTGTAAAGAAAAACTAAGGAGGGTATGATTATGAGTCTTGACAGAATAATTGCGGTAAGAAATAACAAGACTGTTTACCGTGATGGTGATAAAGCTTTAAAGGTATTTGATCAGACTTATTTAAAGTCAGATGTTTTAAATGAAGCTTTGAATCAGGCAAGAGTTGAGGAAACAGGACTTCGTATTCCGAAAATTCTTGGTGTAACTATGACCGACGGAAAATGGACAATTATTTCAGAATATATAAAGGGAAAAACTCTTTCAGATTTAATGTCAGAGAACCCTGAAAAAAAAGAAGAGTATTTAAATTTATTTGTCGATTTACAACTTGAAATGCATTCTAAAACTTGTCCAGGTTTAAATAAGTTAAAGGATAAAATGAATAGAAAAATCAGTCAGACAGACTTGTCAGCAACGGCACGTTATGATCTTCATACCAGACTTGAGTCTATGCCAAAGCATAATAAGGTTTGTCATGGTGACTTTAACCCTTCTAACATAATAATTTCAGAAGATGGTACACCATATATTCTAGACTGGTCTCATGCAACACAGGGAAATGCATCTGCAGATGCAGCAAGAACATATTTGTTATTTTGGTTAGATGGAAATATAGAAGGAGCAAAAAGATATTTAGAATTGTTTTGTGAAAAGAGCAATACTGCGAAACAATATGTGCAGAAGTGGATGCCAATTGTAGCTGCTTCTCAAACGCTAAAAGGTAATGAGCGCGAACGAGAATTCCTACAATCTTGGATTGATGTAGTAGATTATGAATAAGGAGTAAAACAATGAAGGTTACAGTATGTATAGGTTCATCCTGTCATATCAAAGGATCAAGACAGGCTGTAGAGCAACTTCAGTATTTAATTAATGAAAATAACATTGGAGACAAAGTTGAACTTGCCGGAACTTTTTGCATGGGTGAGTGCCAGCAGGGTGTATGTGTAACAGTGGATGAAGAGTTCCACTCGGTTACACCAGATTCTGTTAAAGAATTCTTTGAGAAAAACATATTGAGTAAGGTGAAATAAATGATAATTCAAATCTGTGTGGGATCCTCGTGTCATTTGAGAGGGTCGGAAAAGGTAATAGAGCTTTTTCAAAACAGTATCGCTGAACATGGATTGGAGAATGAGATTACACTTGCCGGTAGTTTTTGTACCGGCAAATGCAATCGAATCGGTGTGACTGTTTCTGTGGATGATGAAGTATATACTGGGATAACTCAGGAGATATTTCGAGATTTTTTCACGGATAAGATATTAAGTAAGTTTAAATGAGGCTAAGGTATAGGATATGGATTGTTTAACATTAAAAAAATCAAATTGTAAAAATTGTTACAAATGCATTCGTAATTGCCCGGTTAAATCCATCCGTTTTTCTGGGAATCAGGCCTATATTATCGGAAATGAATGCATTATGTGCGGCCACTGTTTCGTTGTGTGTCCCCAAGATGCTAAACAAATTGTAGATGAAACGGAGAAAGTGAAAGTATTGATTCAGTCAGGAGACCCAGTTGTGGTATCACTCGCTCCATCTTTTATCGCCAATTATGATGGTATTAGCATCAGCTCGATGCGGGAGGCTTTAAAAAAACTTGGTTTTTTTGATGTAGAGGAAACTGCTCTAGGAGCTACAATGGTGAAAAATGAATATGAACGTATCATAAATGAAGAAGACCGAGATATTATAATATCCTCTTGTTGTCATTCGGTAAATCTTTTAATACAAAAGCATTTTCCAAAACTAGTTCCATATCTTGCCGATGTTAAGTCTCCAATGCAGGCACATAGTCTTGACATCAAAAAACGCATACCAAATGCCAAGACTGTATTTATCGGTCCATGTATAGCAAAAAAAGATGAGGTGCAGCATTATGAAGGAATAGTAGATGCTGCACTAACATTTGATGAATTGACATCTTGGTTGAAGAAAGAAAATATTACTCTTGAACAGAAAATGGATAGTAGTGAAGAGAGCAGAGCTAGATTCTTCCCAACTGCTGGTGGAATATTAAAGACTATGGCTCTAGATAATCCAAATTATAACTATGTAGCAGTAGATGGAATAGATAACTGCATTTCGTCTTTAAGTGATATTGAATCTGGAAATGTACACAAATGTTTTATTGAAATGTCGGCATGTTCGGGAAGTTGTATTGGTGGTCCTGTAATGGAAAAATTCCATAGATCACCAATCAAGGACTATGTATCAATAGCAAATTATGCAGGAAGCAAGGATTTTAATGTTTCTCAACCTAATAAAACGGATATTCGTAAGGAATTTGAAATTATTGAACAAAGATATCCTATACCTAGTGATTTGGAGATACAGGATACTTTGCGTCAAATGGGTAAAATGAAACCAAGTGATGAGTTAAACTGCGGATCATGTGGATATAATACATGTCGTGAAAAGGCTATAGCAATTCTTCAAGGAAAGGCTGAGATTTCCATGTGCCTACCTTTCTTAAAAGATAAGGCTGAGAGTTTCTCAGATACAATTGCAAGAAATACACCAAATGGTTTAATAGTTTTAAATGAAAAATTGGAAGTACAACAGGTAAATAAAGCAGCATTACGAATTCTAAACTTACGTTCACCTAAAGATATTTTAGGTGATCAGGTTATTAGAGTAATGGAGCCTAATGATTTCTTAGAAGTTCTTTCCTCAGGGAAATCAATTCATGATAAGCGAGAATATCTTGCTGAATATGAAAAATATGTTGAAAAAACGGTTGTATACGATAAGGATTACAAGGTTTTACTTGGAATCCTTCGTGATATAACTGAGGAAGAAATTCAACGTGAAAAGAAAGAAGATATTAGTCGACAGACCGTTGAGATAGCAGATAAAGTAGTCGATAAACAGATGCGAATTGTTCAGGAAATAGCTTCACTTCTTGGTGAAACAGCAGCTGAAACAAAAATAGCTTTGACTAAATTAAAGGAGTCAATTAACGATGAATAATTTATGTGCAGATATTGGCTGGAAAAGTATTAATCATGATGGGGAACAACTTTGTGGAGACCATATAGATATAGTTGATCAGGATGAAAATTCGTCCGTGATTGTTCTTGCGGACGGACTTGGGAGCGGAGTAAAAGCAAGTATTTTATCTACATTGACTTCAAAGATAATTTCTACAATGTTGGCAGCCGGAATAAAACTTGAGGATTGTGTTTCGACGATTGCAGCAACACTTCCTATTTGTTCTGTACGAGGTGTCGCGTATTCGACATTTACAATTATTCATCTTATAGAAAATGAAATGGTTGAGATTATCCAATATGATAATCCGAATGTAATATTTATTCGTAACGGAGAACTGTATGATTACCCAAAAAATGAGCTTATTATATGCGATAAGACGGTGTTAAAATCAGTTATTAAGTTACAGGAAGGTGATGTGATGATAGCCATGAGTGATGGCTGTCCACATGCCGGAATCGGAATTGCATTTAACTTCGGTTGGAAGTGGGAAGATATTGCAGAATTTATGAAGGATTTGACAGTTGCAGGTTATACTGCAAAAACACTTTCTGCAATGCTTGTTGATGAATGTAACAAAGAGTATGGATATCATCCCGGAGATGATACAACAGCATGCGTTGTGAAGATTCGTAAACGAGAACCAATGAATATTCTTTTCGGACCACCTCGAAATCGAGATGATTGTGGACGAATGATGTCATTGTTTTTCTCAAAGGAAGGAAAGCATATAATATGTGGCGGCACGACATCCTCCATTGCCGCTCAGTATCTTGGAAAACCTATTAAAGCGAATCTTTCATTTGAAAGAAGTGATGTTCCACCAACAGCCGAAATTGAAGGTGTAGATTTAGTTACCGAAGGTGTTATAACCATTAATAAGGTAATTGAATATGCAAAGGATGTTTTAGATAAAAACGAATTATACGAGGAATGGAATTTTAAACGTGATGGGGCATCACAGATTGCCAGATTGTTGTTTGAAGAAGCAACAGATATCAATTTTTATGTAGGAAGAGCAGTTAATCCTGCGCATCAAAATCCAGATCTTCCTATTACTTTTAATATTAAAATGAATCTGGTAGAGGAACTATCTACCTGTTTGCAGCAAATGGGTAAGCGAATTAAAGTTAGTTATTTTTAAGGAGTAAAGGATGTATAAATTTGATACTAAAGTTCAGCATTTAAAATATAAAGTGCTTCGTGAAGTAGCACGTTTGGCATGGAAGGATACTTTGCTTGATAATGTAATGGACATTCCTAAGAAGATAGTACCTGGAAAAGAGCCTACCATGCGCTGTTGTGTATATAAAGAACGTGCCATATTGGCTGATCGAGTAAAAATGGCCATAGGTGGAAATAAAGATAATCCAAATGTGATTGAGGTAATTGAGACTGCTTGTGATGAGTGTCCAATGGGTGGATACGAAGTTACTAATGCCTGTAGAGGATGTCTTGCCCATCGTTGTGTCGATGCTTGTAGGTTTGGCGCAATAACATTTGATGAGAATCATGTGGCTCATATAGATAAATCAAAATGTAAGGAATGCGGAGCCTGTGCAAAGGTGTGTCCTTATACTGCAATTATCAGTAGAAAAAGACCTTGTGAAAATGCATGTAAAATTAAGGCCATTCAAATGAATGATGAAAAAGATGCTGCTATTGATAATAATAAATGCATTTCCTGTGGAGCATGTGTTTATCAATGTCCATTTGGAGCAATTATGGATAAGTCATACATATTGGATGTTATTGATATTATCAAAAGGAGTAACAATAATAAAAAATATAAAGTATATGCTGTTGTAGCACCGTCTATTTCCAGCCAGTTTTCCTATGCAAAACTTGGTCAGGTTATAACAGGATTAAAGGAACTGGGATTTCATACAGTAATAGAAGCGGCACTTGGTGCTGATATGGTTGCTGATTTAGAGAGTCGGGAATTGGTGGAAAAAGGATTTTTAACTAGTTCATGTTGTCCGGCATTTGTTAGTTACGTTGAAAAGAATCATCCTGATTTGGTACAGTATATATCGCATAATCTTTCGCCGATGGCTGCATTAGGAAAGTTTTTGAAGGAGCATGATGAGGAGTGTAAGGTTATCTTTATAGGACCTTGTACAGCTAAAAAAGCTGAGGTACAAAAAGAAAGTGTTAAAGACTATGTGGATGTTGCTATGACATTTGAAGAATTGCAGGCAATGTTTGATTCTAAGGATATTGATATTACGACACTTTCAGAAAATGTATTGGATAATGCTTCTTATTTTGGACGTATATTTGCTCGTTCGGGTGGACTTTCTGATGCAGTCGCAGAAGGAATAAAGGAACACGACGATACGGAGTTTGAATTAAAAGCAGCTATCTGTGATGGTATTGAAGAATGTAAAGTGGCACTTATGAAAAAAGAAAAAGGTGTTTTGGATGCTAATTTCATTGAAGGAATGGCATGCATTGGTGGATGCATAGGTGGCGCAGGATGTTTAACCCACGGAGCAAAAAATAAATCTGAAGTTGATAAGTATGGAAGAGAAGCACTAGAAAAAACAATTAGTGATGCTATTTCGATACTGAAATAATATATACCTAAAAACTCAAATAGTAATTAGAGTTATTACTATTTGGGTTTTTATTTTATGTTGTACGTTGACAAAATAGAAAACATTTATTAAGATGGATTTTTGGGAGATTATCCCGTACTAATGTGGCACTTATAAGACGGACATAAATTCCGGTATGCATAAATGGTTGGAGGATGAGATTTTGCAGAATATAAACAAAACCTCAGAAGTAATTGAAATAAAAGAAAATGGTAATATAGAAACTAAAGGAAAAAAGGCTGAAGATAATGTAGTACGAAAGATACATCCTTTCAGGCGTTTTGTGATTATTTACACGATTTTGTTTGCGCTTGCTTTACTATCAGCATGTACTCCTTGGATAGTTGCAAAAACATCATTTATTTGGAATATAGATGGTGTAAATCAACACTATCCAGCACTTGTTTATTTGGGAAAGTATATTAGAGAAACAGTAAATGGTTTTTCAAAAGGGATTTTTCATTTAAACATGTGGGATATTAGGATTGGCTTAGGTAGTGATATTATTGGAACAATGAATTATTATTGTATGGGTGACCCATTAGATTTAATTGCAGGATTAGTTCCAACAAGAGATATAGAGTATGTCTATGATGCATTAATTGTATTAAGAATGTATTTGGCAGGAATGGCATTTGCTGCATATGCTTTTTATAAAAAGGAAGATTATAAAGCAGTAACTTTTGGTTCGCTTGTATACGTATTTTCAGGCTATGTATTAGTATATGGTGTTAAACATCCACTATTTATAAATCCAATGATTTATCTTCCGATTATTTTCGTTGGTATTGATAAAATTCTAAAGAAAGAAAAATCGCTATTATTTACAATAATGGTTACGATTGCTCTTGTAAGTAATTTTTATTTCTTTTACATTATATCAATTGCTATATTTATTTATGCAATTTGGAGAGTGAAGGATTTATATAGTGAAAATATAGTTATGGAATATTTGCAGGCTATTAAAAGAAGTATATTATTTTATCTTTTAGGTATTGCTTGTGCCTGTGTTATTTTTATTCCGGTCGTATGTAGCTTTTTAGCGACTTCGAGAAGTGGAACAAGAGTATTTCCATCACTTTTTTATTCTAAGGGATATTATGAGTGGCTTCCATTAAATTCAGTTGCATTGGGGACATTGGAAGGACAAACAAATTTAGGATATGTTTCAACATTTATGATTCTATTCTTAGCATTGCTAACAGTGAAGAATAAGAAGTGTACTCCATATCGAATATTCTTTATATTAAGCGTTGTGGGATTAACATTTCCAATGGTTGGATTTGGAATGACAGGGTTTTCATATGTGGCTAACAGATGGGGGTTCTTATTAACATTTGTTATTGCGATGGGAAGTGTAAGATGTATGGAACTATGGGATGATATAAAGTTAAGACATTTGATACTACCTATGACGTTTGAAATTTTGGGAATTGTTTTGGTACTTAAATCAGAGTTCCTTCCACTTAATGGTAAATATAGTATAAGGGTTGTTGCTGTAGGATGCGCAGTTGTATTACTTGCAAAGTTAGTAAGATTAAAAGCTGGAAAAATCTTATATGTATCTTTATCACTTTTGCTTATTGTAGAAGTTGGAGTGAAGATGATGTCGTTCTTTTACTGGGAAGATAAGGTTGCAGAATCTCAGTTTGTAAAAGCGGATGAGGCATATAATGAAACTAGCATAAAAGCAATTAATAAAATAAAGGAAGAAGATAAATCGCTATATAGAGTTGAATGTATGTGTGATAATACATCTAACTATGGATTGATTAATGATATACCAACAGTATCTTCTTATTACAGTATTACTCAGGGGAATTTCTCAGACACTATGGAAAAACTGGGAAATGCTGATACTTTTACAGCAGCATGGACATATGGGTTTTCAAGAAGAACTGGAATGCTAAATCTTGCTGGAGTTAAATATTTTATAGCTAATGATCTTGGCGGTGATTTGAAGTCTGTTCCATATGGATTTACAAAAACTGATGAGGTTATAAATTATAAAGAGAATGGCCAGGAAGAAAGACAGAGTATATATAAAACTGATAATTATATACCTATGGTTTATGGTTATAATAAAACAATCGGTTTAAATGAATGGGAAAGAATGTCAGAGTATGACAGGGAAGAAGCCATACAACAGGCAGCAGTTATGGACTTAGATGTAGATACATCAGATCTTAATTTAAAATCAGGTAAGGTAAATTTAGATTCCAAAGTTGTTCTTAATAAGCAGCAAATACTTGAGCAAGTGGCCAATAGTGGAGCTAAAAACATTGCTATTGAAGATGATAAAATAATCATAAAATGGGGTGGTGTTTTCCTAAGACTTAATTATGAAGGATTGCCTAATAGTGAAACTTATCTTGTTATGAAAAATATTGACTATACGTTGCTTGATAAAGATAGGTTAAAGGAAATAAAAGAAGAGGTAGAAGCATTACCTGATGATGAAAAAGCGAATATTGAAGTAAATCCAGGAACAGATACATTCTGGCTTGGAGGTAACATTAATGATTTATATGCGGGACTTAAATTCTGTACAAAGTATTACATATATCCAGGATGTGATTCTGCAGTATGTAATTTGGGTTATAGTGATGAACCTGTAACTACAAGTTTGTTTTATATGATGGCTCCAGGTGTATATGATTTCGAGGATTTAAGTTTAGTATGTAATCCTATGAATACTTATAAATCTCAGGTTGATGATTTAAGAGTTAAAGTTAAAGGCTTAAAAATCAAGAATGATAAATTATCATGTTCAGTTGATTTAAAAGAGGATAAAATCTTGTGTTTGGCAATTCCTTATTCAAAAGGATGGAGTGCAAAGGTTGATGGCGAAAAAGTCGAAGCGTTTGAAATAAATGGAATGTATACAGGACTTAAGTTAAAGGCTGGTAAACATGATATTGAGATGAATTATTTTACTCCAGGATTAAAGCTTGGATTAATTATTTCACTAATTGGTGTGGCTATTTTGATATATTTATTATTTGATAATAAGAGAAAAAAAGATAAGAAAGAAATAATTAGTGAAGAAGTAAAAGAATAAAAAAGTATAAGTAAAGGGCAGTGTGAATTTCACACTGCCCCTTTTAATATATATATGATTATTTATAGTCTTTTGCCATTACCCAGTTTTCATATGGAATCATCTGTCTCCAATATTTATCGATTGAAGCCATCTCATGCCAATATGTATTTACAAGGGCTTCTTTAAATTCGATTTCTTCAGGTGTAAGTTTTGGTAAGTCGGTAGGAATACATCCTACACGATAGAAAGTTCCAAAGTACCAAAGATTATTAAATGTATTTAGTTCTTTACATGCTTTAGTAACTTCAGCATTTGTTACCTTATGCTGTGTATGTCCTGTTTCACCACTTGGACTGTGAGTTACGATTTGATCCCACTTTTTATATCCAATAATTGTTTTAACATCTTTATAAACACCTTCTCTTACACTGTTCCAGTTTGAAATTTTCCACTTACCAGTTGTTTCGTAGAAGATATCAGGATAATCAAGGATTGCTCCTTTGGCGTTAGCTTTTTCAAGCATCTGTCTGTACTCAGTTTTTCTTAATGTATACTGGTTAGTTAAACATAAGATAAACCATTTACCTTCTTTAAGATGTGCACCACCCCAAAGAGCTTCGTCATCAGGATGAGCAACAATCATAAGATTAGTACATTCATCAATTCCTTCAAAGTTTGCAATTGCAGCAGTTGATAAGAATCCTGTTGAGTTCTTGCAAACTACTTTGATAGGAACAATTTTCTTTTTGTCAGCTGTAGTAGCTGTAATGTAAGCCTCACCACATCTATTAGATTTAACATATCCTGTATTAGTTACTGTGGCGATTGATGGATCCATTGATTTATATGTAACACCCTGAGTAGGTAAGTTGATAAATCTTAAATGTAATTGTATTCCAGTAAATTGATCGATTGTAACTGTTTTACCTTCGTCAAATTTTACATCAGGAACCTCTTCAGCTTTAAGTTGAAGGTTGAATTCCTTGTTTGTTTTAGTTGAATAAGCTGTAATGGTTACATCGCCAGGCGCTTTAACTTTAATCACGCCAGTTTTTCTTTTGACTGAAATCTTGCTTTTATCAGATGTTTTCCAAAGAATTTTTTCCTGATGGAAAGCAGGGAAAACATTAGCTTTTAAATTATATTTCTTTCCAACATAGTAATGAGCTTCTGTCTTAGGTACATTAATTGAAGTAACGCTTTGCTTAATTATTACTTTGCATTTAAATTTTTCTTTATATGGAACTCTGTTCTTTCTTCCTTTAAGAATAAGAGTAATATTAGCTCTTCCCTTTTTGTTTGTCTTAACTAATCCTCTTCTTGAAACTGTTGCAACTTCTGGATTAGAAGATCTGTATATGAATTTTTTCTTTCTAAGTTTTTTTGGATATGAAGGTAAAAGTTTAATTTTTGTTCCAGAATAAACAGAAACGTTCTTTTTATTATTAGCTTTAAGTGCCACTTCCTTATAATTTGGAACAGAAACTTTCTTTTCTTCTACAGAGTCTGTAGCATCTTTCTTATTATCGGTGTTAACTGTAGTATTTGTAGTGTTTGTTTTGTCACTTGCTGGTGTGGGTTGAGTATCAGCAAATGCAGGGGCTGATAAACTTAAAGTTAACATCGCAATCAACATAGGACTTGTTATCAGCTTGGTTTTGTTTTTGATTTTTGAATAAATCATTTTTATTTTTCCTTTCTTTTTTATATAATTTTTCCATGTAATAAAATACTATTTTTTTATCCGACTGAAATTATAGCACATTATTTTTTTGTTGAAAATAGCAAAAATAGGCTATTTTTCGTCGATTTTACAAGAAAATATGTAAGTGTTGGCTAACTCATTTATTTCCTATCTATATTATAAACGCTTTAGAACGAAAAAAAGTCACAAAAATGTAAAAATTGCAAAATTGCAAAATAAATTAGGTTTTGTTAAAATTATTCGTAAAAGAACGTAAATTTAATAAGAAAAATGAACCTTAAAAGATGTATTGGGACCTAAGAAAAGGAGCGAAAATGAATATAACATATAGAAAATTAGAAGAAAATGATTTGGATATATTTATAAATATGAGAATAACTCAGCTTAGAGAGGAAGGTGCTACAGAGGATATTGATTTAGTGCCAAGCCTTAAGGATTACTACAATAGACATATGGGAGATGGCACCTTTGTGTCATGGCTTGCATTAGATGGGGATAAGATAATTGGAACAAGTGGAATGTCATTTGTTGAAAAGCCACCATATTTTGGCTGCCCTAATGGAAGGATTGGACTCTTATCAAGTATGTTTACAGACCCTGATTATAGAAGATGTGGTATTGGTAAAGAGTTGCTTCGAAGAGTGGTTGAAGAAGCAAGAGAGTACGGATGTGGTGCGGTTCACATTACTGCGTCAGATATGGGAGTTAAGTTATATACTGCATTTGGATTTAAACATAACGGAAATTTCATGCAATATAATTTAAATTAAATTTTTATAAAGTTGTTGACTCTTCCCTTGGGGAATCCTTTAAGATGAATATATGAACGTTCAAGGAAACAAAAATATTCAGAAATTGGAGGATAAGAACATGAAAGAAAATGAAAAAATGACATCAGGTGAAATTGCAAAGAAAGCAGGAGTTTCACAGAAAGCAATTAGACTTTATGACGAGAAGGGGCTATTAAAACCTTCAGAATATTCAGAAGGAAATTACAGATTATATGATAAGGAAGCACTTCTTGTTTTAGAGAAAATTATTGCACTTAAGCAGATTGGATATTCTTTAGAAGAGATTAGAGAACATATCTTAAATGATAATAGTGATGATATTATAGAATCTCTTAATAAACAGATTGAGATGATGGAAGCCAAAAGATATGAACTTGAAAAATCAGTTACAAGAATAAAAGCTGTTCTTGCAAGAACGGATGGGGAACCAGATTGGGATGATGTATCTGATATTTTAAAGAGTATGCAGGTGGATCAGAACAAGGATTCAGGACATTTCTTTGCTTTGGATCACACGAAGGATGATATTGATTGGTACGTAAAACTTTACAGATATGTAGAGGTTAAAAAGGGCGAGAGAGTTCTTGATTTAGGATGTGGTTTTTCTAAGATTTGGAGAAATAACTGGAAGGATATACCTGAAAATGTTAAGGTGGATGCGTATGATATTCCAGGCAGCTGGGCCGATGATTTTGATAAATTTATAGAGAGTAATAAGAATGATTTAGCTAAGAATACAGAAATTGATCTTAAGTTTGAAAACTTAGAAGATGAAGCTACTTGGCAAGGTATTGAGAAGAATGAAAAATACTCTATGATTCTTGCACATTATATGATTGATGATATTAAGGATAAGGAAAGTTTTATTGCTCATGCAGCAGCAGTCTTAGATGACAATGGATACTTTTCACTTAATGTATATGGTAATGTCCCAATGACGCATTTTGATTTTTGGTACGAGGTATTTAATGAAGTTGGAATTAAGACAAATGTTATTGATGCAGTTGTAAAAGAAGAACAGAAAGTTCATGATGAGTGTGTAAATATCCTTAGCAAATACTTTGAAAAAATAGAAGAACGAATTGTTCCATGTACATTTACATTCTCTGGAATTGATGACGTTGAAAACATTTTTGTTGATTTAGAAAAATTACTTCGTGATAAGAAATTTGTTGAAGATAATAAGGCAAAATTACAGGAATATTTTGAAAAGAAGTTAGTTGATGGAAAAGTAAAGATTCCACATGATGGTGGTTTCTGGAGATTATCACACTAAGAATAGTTTAGTAGATTTTATATTAAGAATAATTATAGACTGTGGGTATTAGGATTTAGTCACCTTTAATCTGATATCCACAGTTTTATTTTATTAATTTTTAAATATGTAATTTAGGTCTTCACAAAAATGGTCAATGGATTATAATTAGAATTAACCAGACTGGTCAACGAGGAAGAAAGCGTATATACGGAGGGGCTCATGAATGAAAAATTTTATTCGCTTCCTGAAGAAAAACGGAATAGGATTATAAATGCAGGATTTAAGGTATTTGCTAAGAATTCGTATAAGAAAAGTCCCGTTGGTGAAATAGCTGAGGAAGCAGGGATAAGTAAATCTTTATTATTTTTTTATTTTAAAAATAAAAAGGAATTGTATTTGTTTTTATTAAAAACGGCTGAGGAAGAAACTAGGAATGCTTTGATGGAAACTAATGTATATTCTGGAGATGATATTTTCGATATTATGTACAATGGTTTGCTTGTTAAGGCTAACATGATGAGGAAGTACCCGGATATGGGGAATTTTTCCATAAAGGCATACTATGAAAAGGATCCTGACGTTGCTAAGGAAGTTAGAAAAATTATTGAACCATACACTGAAATGGATACGAATAGTATCTTACCAATCCTTGATAAAAATAAGTTTAAAGATGGGCTTGATTTAAACATGATGTATCAAGATATGTATTTAGCATCGGAAGGGTATCTATGGCGTATGCAGCAGTTAGATAATCTAGATGTTGATAAAATGGTTAATGATTATAAGAAGATTATAGAGTTTTGGAGAGGATTATACCTTAAGTAGGAGAAACTATGAATGTAATTGAGACAAATAAATTAACAAAAACATATGGAAATAATCGAGGGATTAATGAACTTGAACTTAAAGTTTTAGAAGGTGATTTCTTTGGATTTTTCGGACCAAATGGAGCTGGAAAATCAACTACCATTAGAACGCTTTTAGGACTTATTAAGCCGACAGCGGGAAGTGCAAAAGTTCTTGGATTTGATATAGAAAATGAAAAAGAAAAGATATTAAAGAATACAGGATATCTTCCTTCTGAAATTAACTTTTATAATGGAATGAAAGTATGGGATGTAATAAAATATTCGCTTGATTTACGAGGCATAAAAAAATATGATAAAGCACGTTCATTATCAGAAAGATTAGGAGTTGATTTAGATAAAAAGGTATCTGAATTATCTCTTGGTAATAGAAAGAAAGTTGGAATTATTACAGCAATAAGTCATAGTCCAAATTTGTTGATTCTTGATGAACCTACATCTGGACTTGATCCATTAATGCAAAGAGAATTCTTTAATATCTTAAATGAAGAGAACAAAAGAGGAGCAACTATATTTTTATCTTCTCATATTCTTTCGGAAGTTCAAAGTAACTGTAAGACAGCTGCATTCATTAAAGATGGAAAAATCATAATGTCTGATAAAGTTGAAAATCTTGAACAAACAGGAACTAAAAAAGTTGTTGTAAAAACAAAAGAAGAGATTTCAGAATATTTATATAAAGGTGAAGTTAATGAACTTATTAGAGAACTTGCTACGAAGGATATAGTTGATGTATCAATAACTGAACCTAGTTTAGAAGAGATATTTATGGAATACTATGAATAGTAAATGGTTAATAGAAAACATGAGGTATGGATTATGACGATATTAAAACAGGAGATAAAATCGCAAAAATTAGCAATACTTATATGGAGTTTTTCGATAGGATTATTAATTGCAATGTGCGTATTTATGTACCCAAGTATGAAGTCTGAGATGGATGATGTAAATGAAATTTTTTCATCCATGGGAAGCTTTACTTCTGCATTTGGTATGGATAAATTAAACTTTGGAACATTAATAGGATTCTATGCTGTTGAAGGTGGTAATATATTAGCAATAGGCGGTGCATTTTTCGCAGCTATTACGGCGGTAACATCACTTTTAAAAGAAGAAAAAGATAGAACAGCGGAATTTTTGTTAACACATCCAGTATCAAGAACTAAAATAGTAACAGAAAAATTAATGAGTGTTTTTGCGATTATTATAATTTTAAATGCAATTGTTTTTGCTTGTTCTGCAATTTCTGTAGTGTTAATAGGTGAAAGCATAAATTGGAAGTTGGTATTATTATTCCATTTGGCATACTTATTGATGCAGTTTGAAATAGCAGGTATATGTTTTGGCATATCAGCATTCTTAAGTAAATCAGGAATAGGTATCGGCATAGGAATAGCTTCAATGATGTATTTCCTTAATATTGTAGCTAATATTTCAAAGGATGCAAAAGTATTTAAATACTTTACACCATTTGGTTATACGGAAGGTTCTGACATTATAAATGATAAAGCACTTAAGATTGAATATTTGATACCAAGTATGATTATTATGGTTATTGGAATTGTTATAGCCTATGTAAAGTACAATAAAAAAGATATTAAGGCATAGGAAATAGATTTTATGAAAAGATGGTTATAAAGGAAGTTTTAAGTTTGATAACAAAAAGAGTTAGTATCAATTAGATACTAACTCTTTTTATATAAAATTAATTATTTCTGGTGATCATATGGATGGATTGTTTCAATTGTTCCATCTTCTGCAATGTTAAGTTTTGTATACTTAACTGATCTTTTGTTAGATGCACCACCTGAGAATTCACTATCGTGATAGAATAAATACCATTCGCCGTTTATTTCTACGATTGAATGATGTGTTGTCCATCCGATAACTGGTTCCATGATTCTTCCCTTATATGTGAAAGGACCATCTGGCTTATCACCTTCTGCGTAGCAGAGATAGTGTGTTGTACCAGTTGAATATGAAAGGTAATATTTTCCATTGAATTTATGCATCCAAGGACCTTCGAAATATCTTCTATCTTCATCGCCAGCTTTAATAGGCTCGCCGTTTTCGTCTAAGATGTCAATCATCTTAGGAGCAGCAACGAATCCTGTCATATCCTGCTTAAACTCAGCAAATAGTGGGCCGAGAGCTTTTTCATCGCCTTCTGGACGATGTTCATCTGGATTAAAGCTTCCTGACTGCCACATTTCTAACTGACCTCCCCAAAGGCCACCATTGTAGCAGTAGATTCTTCCGTCATCATCAAGTAAAACAGCTGGATCAATACTGTAGCTTCCTTCGATGTAATTATCCTGTGGCTTAAATGGGCCAACAGGTGAATCTGATTCTGCAACACCAATACGGAATACATCATCTTTATCCTTTGCAGGGAATACAAGGTAGTATTTACCATTAACTTTAACAGCATCTGGAGCCCAAAGCTGTCTTCCAACCCAAGGAATATCATCCTGGTGAAGAGCTAAACCATTATCTTTACAAGGACCATCGATAGTGTCCATTGAAAGGATGTGATAATCCTCCATGCAGTACTGTTCGCCGTCATCATCTTCTTCGTGATCGATATCCATATCGTGTGATGGATAGATGTAAATTTTACCATCAAATACATGAGCAGATGGATCTGCTGTGAAGATGTTAGTTACAAGGGGTTTTCTTTCATTATCATTCATGTTTTTAACCTCTTTTCTTAATTTGTTTATAAATATTTTACGTCGAATCGTAATAATAATATTTTAGTGCATTTGCTAAGGGTTGTCAAATGGATAAAATGATAATTAAAGGTTATAATTTAAGCGTTTTTTAGGGGATTTGAAAACTATTTTTACTTTGTGAAAAAAAGTAGTTGGAATTATGAAAAATAAATGGTACAATATTCATAGTAATAGTTAACGCATATTAAATATTATACTATTTACTTTAAGATTACATCGAAATAAGATGGGGTTATTTCTTTGTATAAAAAATAATGGGGAGGTTACTAGTGTTGAAACCTAGTAACCTTATATTTTAAGTGCTACACGAAAAAAGAAAAAAAGAAGAATAGATGAAGGTTTTATATATATGAGTTAGCAATAACTCCAAAAGTCGTGAGAATATTTATATATTGAGGGGAAAGTATAAATATTTGACTAATGGGGGTGGTTTTTTGGAGGACAAGTACGATCTTTTAGTCATAGGTGCTGGTAATGGAGGACTTATGGCGGCTTGTCGAACGTCTAAAATGGGTCTTAGAACCTTGGTTATCGAAAAACATAATCTTCCTGGTGGAGCTGCATCAAGTTTCGTAAGAGGAAGGTTTGAGTTTGAAGCTTCCTTGCATGAGATGCCAGATCTTGGTGAAGGCGAGATGCGTGGTGACTTGGGACGGATTTTTGATGAACTTGGAATTAAGGTAGATATGGTTACCATAAAGGATGCATTCCGATTTATTATCGAAAAAGACAAAGAGCGTTCGCTCGATGTAACAATTCCACATGGAAAAGAAAAAGTTATAAAGTATATGAATGAGGTATGCCCTGAAGATTCAGAGGCTTTTGAAAAGTTTTTTTTGGCGTACGATGATATTACTAAAGGTTTGGAATATATAGGTAAATCGAAGGGAAAGGCTGATCCCGAGATTTTAAAAAATGAACATTCAAACTTTCTTAAGATAATGTCGATGTCAACAGGAGAGTTTTTTAAATATATAAATATGAGTGAAAAGTGCATAGATATAATGTCTGCATACTGGCCATATCAGGGAGCGGATATTTATACAATAGATGCAAGCAGATATATATTGATGATTTACGGATTCTTTGTACAGGGGGCTCATATACCAAAGATGAGATCTCATCAGCTATCAGTAGCTATAATGAATCGTGCATGTGAACTTGGAGCAAGATTTTTGTTTGATACGGAAGTAACAAAAGTTTTAACTAAAGATGGTGCAGTATGTGGCGTGGAAGTTGATGATGGAAGAGTATTTAAGGCAACAGCCATTGTATCGAATGCATTTCCTGAAGTTGTTTATTCAAAGATGCTAGACGATAAATCGCTTATTCCAAAACTAGAGCTACAAAAAGCAAATGCACGTGAATATGGATTTAGAGCATTTAGTGTTTATTTAGGACTTGATATTCCACCTGAAGAAGTTGGAATTAAGGATTATACATTATTTATTAGTACAACTAAGGACACACAGGCTTTATATAAAAGTGCGGGAAGTTTTGATGGTGATGAATATGCCATAGATGTGTGTTGTCCTAATATTGCAATTCCGGATTGTTCACCTAAGGGGACAACTATTATGATTCTTACAAAGTCTTATACCAAGGATGTATGGGCAAATATAAGCGAAGAAGATTATGTAAGAACTAAGGAAAAAGTTGCAAGTGAAATAATTGATCGACTTGAAAGTATTATGGGCTTTAATGTTCGTGAACATATTGAAGAGATTGAAATTGCAAGTCCTGTGACATTTGCTAGATATATGCAATCTCCACAGGGTTCTGTATATGGTTATGTTTCTGAAAGATGGGATGGAATGTCTTCAAGAATGCTTTCGGCTGGAAGTGAGAGAACAGTTCCTGGTTTGTTCTTTGTAGGTGCACATGGAGAGATGTTATCAGGATTCCTTCCAACATATACATCTGGTAACAGGGTAGGTTATCAGGTGCTTGGATATGTTATGGGAGGTGGCGCGTAAATGAAAAATAAGTACTTAAATGATGTACCGGACGTTGAAGTTAAAGATATTGTATCTAAAAGACAAAAGGTAATTAGTGAAGCGGCAGATTCCATGCCAAAGTACGAATATAATGCAAATGTTCTTGCAAAGAATTTGCATCCGAAAGTACAGCATGTGAAAATAACAGACATTGAGGATTTGGCGGATGCAAAGATATATACACTTTGTGCAAACCCTGATTTAGGAACTAAAAAACTTGCTTATTTTAGAGCGGGTCAGTACGTAAGCTTGTTTTTAAAAATAGATGGTTCAGTTTTAACAAGGCCTTATTCAATATGCTCATCTCCAAGAGAAGCTTTTGAAGGTAAATATAGAATACTTGTAAAAACAAAGGCGGATGGATTCGCTAGCAAATACATTAACGAAGAATTAAAGGTTGGCGATAATTTAGAAATATCTGGACCTGAAGGTTTCTTTTATTATGAGGGCCTTAGGGATGCAGAGTTTGTATATGGTCTTGCAGGTGGTAGCGGTATTTCACCATTTGTTTCTATGGCAGAAGCTATATGTGATGGAACGGAAGATTTTAATTTAACTATAATCTATGGAAGTAGGAATAGTGAAAATATATTGTTAAAAGAAAAACTTGATGAACTTTCAAAAAGAAGTAATGGGAAAGTTAAAGTTTTCTACGTGCTGTCGGATGAAGAAAAAGATGGATTTGAATATGGGTTTATAACTGCTGATATAATTAGAAAGTATCAAAATGATACTAACAATGCCGACGAAAAATATTCTGTGTTTGTATGCGGAAGTCAGGCTATGTATGATTATCTAGACGGAGAATTAATAAAACTTAATATAGCGAAAAAATATATAAGATATGATGCTTATGGGGAATATGAACTTGGAGAACGTGATAGCGAGTTCATAAATGAATTTAAAGAAAGTATTTATAAGTTAACCGTTGTAACTAACGACGGGAAGGAAAGGGTTATAGATGCAAAGGCCACAGAATCACTTCTTGTTGCTATGGAACGTGCAGGAATAAAGGCGCCTAGTAAGTGTAGAAGCGGTGAATGTGGTTTTTGCAGATCGAAACTTGTTTTGGGTGATGTGTTTATACCGGAGAAGGTTGAAAAAAGAAGACAATATGACAAGCTAACAGGATATATACATCCGTGTTGCACATATCCAAAATCTGATTGTAGAATATTGGTTAATTGTGAAGAACCAAGAGTCGAAAGGAAGGTTAAAGATATGAAAAAGAAGGAACGTACTATGGGGCTCGTTATGTCGATTATTATGTCGGCAGCGATGGGAGCGCTTTCAGCATATCTCGTATTGAAAGGAAATCCAAAGGCAATGAAGTCTGTGCCAGTTCCAATGATGTACATATCAAATATCTTATTATCAGTTACCGTGGGTATTATTGTTGCATTGTTTTTACCGCTGGGTAAAATGGGAAGAGCTCTTGCCCAAAAGGCTCATGCGAAACCTCCAGCAATGAAATTTACTCTTCTTAATGCAATACCGTTTTCGGTTGGTAATACTTTGATAGTAAGTTTTGTGGTTAGCTTTTTTGGAGTTGCTATGGGACGAAGTAAAGCTCCAGCATCAGCAGTTGCTGATATGCCACCACTACCGATTATGTGGTTAGGAAGCTGGGGAAAGTTATTGATTCCAACATTAATATTAAGTTATGTGCTTTCAGTGTTGTTATCACCATTTGTTTCACAATTGGTAGGTTTAACAGATGCAGGCGCAGAGGTTGGAAGAGCATCGAGAGGAGAGGATTAAACCTTGCATGCTTTAAGATGAGTCACTTTGCATAGCACAAAGTGACTCATTGTGATTGTGAAAAAAGGGAGTTGATTAACTCCTTTTTTTATTTGGGTTAATATTATATAATTAACGTATTAGGTTTAAACGAGCGGTAAGAAGATACGGAGGTATGTAAAATGAGTAAAGTATTATTGATTAATGGTAGTCCGCATTCATATGGTTGTACATATACAGCTCTTTTGGAAGTGGCAAATGAGCTTAACAAGGAAGGGATTGAAACTGAAATATTGCATGTTGGAAATAAAGAAATTAGAGGATGTATATCCTGTAATACTTGTGGAGAAAGGGGCAAATGTGTTTTTGATGATTTAGTTAATGAAGTTGCTGTTAAGTTTGAAGCAGCTGATGGACTAGTTATTGGAAGCCCTGTATATTATGGCTCACCTAATGGAACACTTCTTTCATTTTTGGATAGACTTTTTTATAGTACGAATTTTTCTAAGCAAATGAAAGTTGGAGCATCAGTTGTTAGTTGTAGAAGAGGAGGAAATACAGCAACTTTTGATGTTTTAAATAAATATTTTCCAATAAGTGGAATGCCGATAGCTGCAAGTACATATTGGAATCAGGTTCATGGATTTAGTGCTGAAGATGTAAAGAAAGATCTAGAGGGCCTTCAGACTATGAGAAATCTTGCAAGAAACATGGCGTTCTTGATTAAGGCCATAAAAGATGGTAAAGAAAAATATGGATATCCTGAAGTAGAGTCTCAATATTGGACTCATTTTATGGATGGAAAATAAAATGTTACATAATGTGAAGGGAATGGTCAGTATACTTTAAAATATAATAAAATCGATGAAATGATAGGAGAAGCCAGATGTTTAATGCGGCTTCTCTTTTTTATATACAAAAACTTGATTTATTTTAATAAAGTATTATAATAGAGTTGTTGAATGCGTTTATATAAGAGAAAGAAAAAGAAAAAAGGATTATAGGAATTAAGGAGGTCGCACATGGATAGCTGGTTAGAAGGCGAATTAATGGGTGAGGAAGAGAAAAGGATTATTAAGAAAGATTTAGCATTTAAACGATTATCAATTGTTGGATGCTTGATGCTTTTAGTTGTATATTTCATATTAGGAATATTAGAAGCAATGTGGAATAATAATCATGTAGCATTAATTTTTAGAATTGTTATGATTGCAATCGTGATTGGTTCAGCAGCAGCAATTGTATTTATGTACATGAGAAGAATCAAGTTTATCAAAGATGGCAGATTTGTGTGGAAACAGGGATTTGTTACAGGTTATGAACCTAATGAAAAGATGAAATTTTTACATGGTAGATTACAGGTTGATGATACAAGAAGTGATTATTATGGATTTAAATTTGGATATAAAGTAGGCGATCAGGTATTTGTACTTGACTTTACAGAAGGTTTTAAGTGGAAAGATACTATCGCTGTAAAAATTAAGTATTAATTAGATGGGAGATTTTTCTCCCATCTTTTATGCGTTATATGGGGAAGTAAGATGTTTTGGTTTTAGGGAAGGGTTAATGTAATAGGACAGGAGAAAAATATGGACAAGACTAAGTATATAAATACATTAAATAAGCCTAAAGATGCCGATTTGTTTGATTTTGATTATAATGATGATTTTTATAGAAGAAATCCTGAATTGCCAGATTCATATAGAGGACATCTTAAAAATTTCCATACTCACACATATAGATGTAATCATGCAACGGGTGATGTGTATGATTATTGTGAAAGAGCAATAGAGCGTGGGTTTGATACATTAGGATTTACAGATCACAATCCATTTCCAGATAACGAGCCGATTCCTGGTATTCGAATGGATTTTAGTGAGTTAGATGACTATATTTCAAGCATTAATCAAGCAAGAATTGATTATCCAACTCTTAAGCTATATACAGGTTTTGAATGTGATTATTTCAAAGAATTTGATAGTTATTTTAAGGACTATCTTTTAGGAGAAAAAGGCATAGAGTACTTAACTGGTAGCGTGCATGTTTATCCATATGAAGGTGGTCTTCGAGGCGTTCATGGACAGAGCATGGATACTGATATGATGAAAAGTTACACCAATAGTATTGTAGATGTAATTGAAAGTGGACATTTCTTATATGTGAATCATCCAGATTTATTTGGTCAGCAAATGCCTTCTTGGAATGATGAAGTATACGCAATGTCAAAGTATATTATAGAAACTGCAGTTGGATGCAATGTACCGCTTGAATTAAATGTTAGTGGTATATGTAAAACTGCACTTCATCCTGATGAAGCTAGTAACTTAAACTATCCAATTAGACAGTTTTGGGAAATAGCAGCGGATCTAGGAGCAGGAGTAGTATTAGGTACGGATGCCCATCATCCAATAAGACTTGATACAAACATGTATCATGGTTTTAAGATGATTGAAGAACTAGGACTTAAACAGGCAGACGTAGAAAAATTGATCAATAATAGATGATATGTTAAATATTCTGTATAACTATGATATATGATAGAAAAAATATATGTATTTAAACTTTGATATTTGATTAAAATCAAGTATAATATACAAGTGACTGATTAAATGGCTTAAAATCAAGCCTTTAATATATTGATAAAAAATAGACAGTTTTATTTTAAAAAAACGGTAGAAAAAAACACCATATAGTGGTATAGTAATTCATACAGCACTATATGTTGTAAACGGAGGTATGTAATGGAGTTTAAAAGTGATATCGAAATTGCGCAGGAAGTAGAAATGCAACCTATTACAGAAGTTGCAAAGACAGCTGGCATTGATGAGAAGTATTTAGAGCAGTACGGTAAGTACAAGGCTAAGATTGATTATTCACTTCTTAAGGAGTCAAACAGAGGTAATGGAAAGCTTGTATTAGTTACAGCTATTAACCCAACTCCAGCAGGTGAAGGTAAGACAACAACTACAATTGGTCTTGCTGATGGACTTTCAAGACTTGGAGAGAATGTCTGTGTTGCACTTCGTGAACCATCACTTGGACCAGTGTTTGGTGTAAAGGGTGGTGCAGCAGGTGGCGGATATGCGCAGGTTGTTCCAATGGAAGACATTAACTTACATTTTACAGGTGATTTCCATGCTATTGGTGCTGCTAACAACTTACTTGCAGCAATGATTGATAATCACATTTACCAAGGTAATGAACTTAATATAGATCCTAGAAAGATTACATGGAAGCGTTGTGTTGACATGAACGACAGACAGCTTCGTTTTGTAACGGATGGTTTAGGTGGTAGAGTTAACGGTACTCCACGTGAGGATGGTTATGATATCACAGTTGCATCAGAAGTTATGGCAGTTCTTTGTTTAGCTAACGATATCACAGACCTTAAGGAAAGACTTAGCCGTATGGTTATCGGTTATACTTATGGTCCAGTTGCTACACAAAAGCCAGTAACAGCTGGTGACCTTCATGCAGAAGGTGCTATGACAGCTTTACTTAAGGATGCACTTAAGCCAAATCTTGTTCAGACACTTGAACATACTCCAGCTATTATTCATGGCGGACCATTTGCTAATATTGCACATGGATGTAACTCAGTTACAGCTACAAAGATGGCCATGAAGCTTGCAGACATCGCTATTACAGAGGCTGGTTTCGGCGCTGACCTTGGAGCTGAAAAGTTCTTAGATATTAAGTGCCGTATGGCAGACCTTAAGCCAAATGCAGTTGTTGTGGTTGCAACAGTTCGTGCACTTAAGTATAACGGTGGTGTTGCTAAGGCAGATCTTGGTGCTGAGAATCTTGAAGCACTTGAAAAGGGTCTTCCAAACTTACTTAAACATGTAGATAATATTAAAAATGTATATAAACTTCCTTGTGTTGTGGCTATTAACAGATTCCCAACAGATACTGAAGCTGAACTTAAACTTGTTGAAGATAAGTGTAAAGAGTTAGGTGTTAATGTTGCACTTTCAGAAGTTTGGGCTAAGGGTGGCGAAGGCGGAATTACTCTTGCTAAGGAAGTACTTCGTTTAGTTGAGGAACCTAATGACTTTAGTTTCTCATATGAGCTTGAAGGTAGTATCGAGGAGAAGATTGATACAATCGTTAAGAGAGTATACGGTGGTAAGGGTGTGGTTTTAACACCACAGGCTAAGAAACAGGCTGATCAGCTTACTGCTCAGGGATTTGGTAATATGCCAATCTGTGTAGCTAAAACTCAGTATTCTCTTACAGATGATCAGACTAAACTTGGTGCTCCTAAAGATTTCGAAATTACAGTTAGAAATCTTAAGGTTTCAGCAGGGGCAGGTTTTATAGTTGCACTTACAGGGGATATAATGACAATGCCAGGACTTCCAAAAGTACCAGCAGCAGTTAAGATAGACGTAGATGAGAATGGAAAGATTTCTGGATTATTCTAGATTATTACAAATACACCCCTAAGTAGGGGTGTATTTTGTTTTTCATATTATGGTTTGTTTGTTTTAATGTTTTGTTTTGATTTGTTATTTAGGATGAGGGACTGTTTTAGCAGTTATGACAGGATGGAAATGATTTATGCAAGTAAAACACTTGCGAGGTGAATGATATGAATGCATATAATACCATGAATATTGCTGGATTCGGTGATAGTGAGGAATTAGTTTCTCTTCTTGAAAATTCCATATATAAGAAGGCTAGAAAGAATAGTGCACTATTTCACGAAGGCGATCAGGTTGAAGGCGTATATTTAATTGATGAGGGCAGTATAAAACTTACTAGATACGATGCTAATGGCAGGGAGCGTATAGTTGGTATCTTTTCAGAGCATGAGTTTTTATGGGAAAGTTTCTTGCTTAATAATAGTACTTATCCATATACGGGTGTTTGGCTTACAAAGGGAAAGTATTACAAGATAAGTAATGAGGATTTTGAGAAAATGCTTAGAAAGAAGCATTTTGCCAAGAAGGTTATAGTTTTATTAAGCCAAAAGCTTCATGATGCAAATGCTAGAAATATTTATCTTGCCATGGAAGATCCACTTGCAAGACTTGCAGGTTTTTTAGTTTATAGCGAGCAGCGTAGAACTACGGATTATCTTGAACTTACACTTGATGATATTGCTGCAAGTATTAATCTTCGTATGGAAACCGTAAGTAGAAAGCTTAAACAGTTAGAAAGAGAAGGTCTAATTAAACGAGCTGGCAAGGGTAAATTAGAAATAATTGATTATAAGAAGATTCAGTTGTTATGCCAGTAGATAAAGGTTAAAAAATTATATATTATAGATATTTGTATTGGGTCGAGAAATATTAATATCTTGGAGGAGGCATAATGGATGCTAAGGATTGTCATGTTTTAGAGTTTTATTATGTTATGAAGGTTACACCTGAGGATGTGAAGAATTGCAAGAAGATTACAGATCAAGGTGAGGAACTTGTATGGGTTTCAGTAGAGGATATAAAGAATGTTGTAATTAAACCTGATTTTGTAAGAGAAAGAATAGATGAGATTTTAAATACCAAAGAAGTAATACATGTATTGGAAGAAAGAGATAGATAGTTAGAAATTGAGTGATTTATTATTGATTTGAATCAAGAAAGTTATATTGCGAAACTTGATTTAAATCAATAATTGTGGAAATAGATGATAATTACTATCAAAATAAATATGTGAAACTTGATTTAAATCAAAGATTATAATTTGTGATGTGATTATAATTTGAGACGGAAAAGCAAAATAGATTTAAAAAGTGCTTGTTATGTTTTTTAAACATTTATAAATATTTGAACCCGTATACCAGGGTTTATGAGGAAAAACTTAGAGGAAAATATGTCAAATGACATGTATCGATGAAGGAGGATGCACGATGCAAAAAGAAGTAGTTCTTAACTATGAAGAGTGGGAAGGTTTCACGGGGAGACTTTGGAAAGAAGAGTGTAATGTAAGAGAGTTTATTACTTATAACTACACACCTTATACAGGTGATGAAAGTTTTCTTGAAGATGCTACAGATGCTACTAATAGACTTTGGAATAAGGTTCAGGTTCTTCAGAAAGCTGAAAGAGATAATGGTGGTGTTCTTGAAGAGGAAGTAGATGTAGTTTCTAGTCTTACTTCATATGGTCCGGGCTATATTGATGATGCACTTAAGGATTTAGAACAGATTGTTGGTCTTCAGACAGACAAGCCACTTAAGCGTGCGTTTATGCCATATGGTGGTATAAGAATGGCTGAAGAAGCTATTAAGATGTATGGTTATGAACCAAATAAGAACCTTCATAAGGTATTTACTGAGTATCATAAAACTCACAATCAGGCAGTTTATGATGCATATACAGAGGAAATGAGAGCTGTTAGAAAGAGTCATATTGTTACAGGTCTTCCTGATACATACGGAAGAGGACGTATCGTAGGTGACTACAGAAGAGTTGCTCTTTATGGTATTGATCAGCTTATTGAATGGAAGAAAGAAGATAAGAGAAACTGTGGCGATGGAACAATGACAGATGAAGTTATTCGTCAGAGAGAAGAACTTGCTGAACAGATTCGTGCTCTTGAAGGTATGAAGACTATGGCTATGGCTTATGGTATTGATATTAGTAGACCAGCAGCTACAGCTAAGGAAGCAGTTCAGTGGTTATACTTTGGATATCTTGCAGCTATCAAAACACAGAATGGTGCTGCAATGTCAATTGGACGTATTAGTACTTTCCTTGATATATATATTGAAAGAGATTTAAAGAAGGGTGTTATTACTGAAAAGCAGGCACAGGAATTAATTGATCACCTTGTTCTTAAACTTAGAATGGTTAAATTCGCAAGAATTCAGTCATATAATGAACTTTTCTCAGGTGACCCAGTTTGGGCTACACTTGAAGTTGCTGGTATTGGTATGGATGGACGTCCACTTGTTACTAAGAACTGTTTCAGATTCTTACATACACTTGAAAACATGGGACCATCACCTGAACCAAACTTAACAGTTCTTTATTCTTCACAGCTTCCAGAAGGCTTTAAGAGATATGCTTCAAGAATTTCTGTTAAGACAAGTTCAATTCAGTACGAAAATGATGATATTATGAAGCCAATCTGGGGCGACGATTACAGCATTTGCTGCTGTGTATCAGCTACTCAGACAGGTAAAGAAATACAGTTCTTCGGTGCTAGGGCAAACCTTGCTAAGTGTTTATTATACGCTATCAACGGTGGCGTGGATGTTAAGTCACACTTACAGGTAGGTCCTGCTACTAGACCAATTACATCAGAATATCTTGATTATAATGAAGTAGTTGATAGATTTACAGACATGATGGATTGGCTTGCTGGAATCTATGTAAATGTACTTAACTTAATTCATTATATGCATGATAAGTATTACTATGAGGCAGCAGAAATGGCTCTTATTGATACAAATGTAAGAAGAACATTTGCTACAGGTATTGCTGGTTTCTCACATGTTATTGATTCACTTTCAGCTATTAAGTATGCTAAGGTTAAAGTTATCCGTGATAGCGAAGGTCTTGCAGTTGACTTTGAAACTGAAGGAGATTTCCCTAAATATGGTAACGATGATGATAGAGCAGATAACATCGGTATCTGGGTATTAAATACATTCTTAAAGGATATTAAGAAGCGTCATACATATAGAAATTCTGAGCCTACAACTTCACTTCTTACTATTACATCTAATGTTGTTTACGGTAAGTACACAGGTAACATGCCTGATGGACGTAGAGCTTGGACACCACTTGCACCAGGTGCAAACCCAAGTTACGGTGCAGAAACAAGTGGTCTTTTAGCATCACTTAACTCAGTTGCTAAGATTCCATATTCATGGGCTCTTGATGGTATTTCAAATACTCAGTCTATGAATCCAAGTGCACTTGGTCATGATGAAGAAGAAAGAGTTAATAACCTTGTTAATGTACTTGATGGTTACTTCGACCAGGGTGCTCATCACTTAAATGTTAATGTATTCGATAAGGAAACACTTCTTGATATTATGAAAAATCCTGATGATCCTAAGTATGCTAACTTCACAATTCGTGTATCAGGTTACGCTGTTAAGTTTATTAACTTAACTAAGGAACAGCAGATGGATGTTATTAGTAGAACATTCCATGAGAGTTTATAGGATTGTTGGACTTCGAATTAGATAATAGATGAATGTAAAGCATGTGAGAATTACAGTTTGAATTTTCACATGCTTTTTTTGTGATATAATAACTTATGTAATTAAAAAATTATACGTGATAAAAAGGAGAAGAAATATGAATATAAGAAAAGTAGCAATGATTGGTTGTGGATTTGTTGGGGCAGCATCATGCTTTTCAATTATGGAAAGTGGTTTATTCTCGGAGATGGTGCTGATTGACGCAAATAAGGAAAAGGCAGAAGGTGAAGCGCTTGATATTGCGCACGGACTTCCATTTTCTAAACCAATGAAAATATATGCAGGTGACTACGATGACATCGTTGATGCTTCAATAATCATAATATCAGCTGGTGCTAATCAGAAGCCAGGTGAAACAAGACTTGATCTTGTAAAGAAGAATGTTGCAATATTTGGTCAGATTATGCCGGAAATCGCAAAGAGAAATGTTGAAGGTGTAATTCTAGTTGTGGCTAATCCAGTTGATATTTTAACGACAGTAGCACAGAGATTATCAGGACTTCCAAAGAGCAGAGTATTCGGTTCGGGGACAGTGCTTGATACAGCTAGATTAAAGTATCTTTTAGGCGAACACTTAGAAATTGATAGCCGAAGCATACATGCATTCATAATCGGTGAGCATGGCGATAGTGAGATAGCTGCTTGGAGCTCAGCAAATGTTTCTGGCATTCCACTTAGCCAGTGCTGCGAAATGCGTGGTTTTTATAATCACGAAAAAGCAATGCAGGATATTGCAGAACAGGTTAAAAATAGTGCATATGAAATCATAAATAGAAAGGGCGCAACATACTATGGAATAGCCATGAGTGTGAAACGTATATGCGAAGCCATAGTCAGGGATGAAAAATCCATACTTCCAGTATCAAGTTATCTTGATGGCCAGTTTGGAATCTATGGAATTTCGCTTAGTATGCCTGCTATTGTTGGAAGAAATGGAGTAGAAGCGCTTGTGCCAATTCAACTTAGTGATGATGAATTAAGCAAACTTAAAGAATCAGCCGAGACACTTAAAAAAGCAATTGGTGAGTGTGATTGTTTATAAAGGAAATAATGAGGAGTATAGATTTTGAAGTGTGTTAAGTGTGGACGGGAAATACCTGAGTGCAGAAAAATGTTGTATAATAGGTTACATAGAGATATAATAGATAATATATTATCTATAAATGCATAAATGAGCTGATAATAGATAATATATTATCTGCTTTTGTATATAAGAATAATTATTTAGAGGAATTAGATTATGAGAAAATATATTTGGGAAACTCCAGAGGAAATTAACTTGATTGTAGCGGAAAATGTTAGAAATATAAGAAAACGTAGAGGCATATCACAAAAGAAGTTAAGTGAATTATCGGGTGTGAGCTACGGATCGATTAAGCGCTTTGAAATGACTGGTAATATAAGCCTTTTGGCGTTGACTAAAATAGCTGTTGAACTTGATGCCGCCCAAGATATTAAATCATTATTTACTTCAGTTGCTTATCAATCTATTGAGGAGGTAATTAATGAGCAAGACAAATAAAATATTAGGTTTAAAATCTTTGAAAGTTAAGTATAATGGCAGGTATGTTGGGACATTAGCAATGATGAAAAATGGGATGATTGCCTTTTCTTATGATGATAGTTGGCTTGAAGAAGGGTTTGCTATAAGTCCATTTTCTTTACCATTGGAAAAAAGAGTTTTTGTTCCGACAAAAAATTACTTTGGTGGTTTGTTTGGAGTATTTGCTGATAGTCTTCCGGATGCATGGGGAAGATTGCTATTAGATAGATTTCTATTGGAAAAAAATATAGATAGGGATATTACGGTATTAGATAGACTTGCTATGGTCGGACAATCAGGAATGGGAGCATTGGAATATGAGCCTGATTATAAGATATCAGAAACAAGTGATATTCATGATTTGGATTATTTAGCAAAAGAGTGTGGCAAAATATTAAAAACAGAACACTCGAGTGATTTAGATAGTATTTTTAAAATGGCAGGAAGTAGTGGTGGTGCTAGACCTAAAATACTAACAACAATTGATGATAAAAACTGGATTATTAAATTTGCATCTCAATATGACGCAGATGATATAGGACTTCAAGAATATAAATATTCTATGTGTGCAAAAAGATGTGGAATAGAAATGACAGAAACACGATTGTTCAAGTCAAATACTTGTGATGGGTATTTTGGAACGACAAGATTTGATAGAGAAAATAATAGAGATAACATTCATGTAGCTACAGTATCAGCTATACTTGAAGCGGACTTTCAAGCTCCTTGCCTGGATTATAATGATTTATTTAAACTTACTCGAATTCTTACGAGAGAAAACAATAATGAAATAGAAAATATGTTTAGAAGAATGTGTTTTAATGTCTTTGCACATAATCGTGATGACCATGCAAAAAACTTTAGTTTTATGTATGATGAGAAGTTGGATAAATGGAAATTAAGTCCCGCTTATGATTTGACATATAGTAATACTTATTGGGGTGAACATACGACATCTGTTGATGGAAATGGTAAGAATCCAGATGTCAAAGAATTGGTAAGTGTAGGAATGAAAGCAGGACTTAAAAAGGGAAAATGTAAAGATATTATTGAAGAAATTAGTGAAAAAGTACAAGAGGATTTGGGTGAATATATAAAAGACTCTACCCGATAGGGCGGAGTCTTTTATTTTATAAATCACATTCTATTGTAATCATGGTTTCCTTAAATCCGATTCTCTTGTAAAAACGTAATCCATCAGTATTCTGAGGAAATACCTGAGTGCGGAAAAAGTCTGCGTTATTGTTTCTACCATATTCCTTAACGGCATCCATCAACAGTAGCTTTTCTAATGGTTATCATAATGTGTCTCCTTTCGAAATATTGCTAATAGGTACTTTTGTAATCTTTTATAATCTTTTATAATATAACATAAAAGTTGAATAAAGGAAAAGTATAAAGAAATCTTAAGTAGGTAATTAATGAGCAGAACTTATAAAGGATTAAATTTATAATTAACAAAGAAAGGTAAAGCAATTGTGTAACATGAATATAATTAATATAGTCGATTATATACAAAACATATTTAAGAATAACTCGGACGGGCATGACGTGGCACATACCATGCGCGTATATCACGAAGCGATGAGTATTGCAGCACATTATGAAGAATGTGATAAGGAACTGGTGGCATATTCTTCGTTGCTTCATGATGTTGATGATCATAAATTAACCAGTAATAAGAACAATGAAAATGCGCGTAACTTTCTCAAAAGTCAGAATGTTGACGATGAAAGAATAGAGGAAATCTGTGCGATAATTAATGCGGTGTCGTATAGCAAGAATAAAGACAGAAAGCCTAATACCATAGAAACTAAAATCGTGCAGGATGCAGACAGGCTTGATGCAATCGGAGCGATTGGTATCGCTAGAACATTTGCTTATGGTGGAAAAAATGGCAGAAGCCTTGAACAGACCATAGAGCATTTTCACGAGAAACTCTTACTCCTTAAGGATGAGATGAATACGGACGAAGCCAAAACCATAGCAAATGCAAGGCACTCCTTCATGGAATCATTTCTTCAGGAATTTGAAAAGGAGATGGGGGATAATAGGATTAACTAAATATGTAAATAGATATAACACCTTGAAGAAATTCAAGGTGTTTTTTGATGTGAAAATATGGAGATAATAAATAATTCATTTTCTTTTAAAGACTTTGAAATTTCAACGTGAAATTGTTGTGGGAAAATGTGGTTTGATGAGTGAAAATGTTGGCAGATAGTGGTAAAATAAAAGAAGATGTTTTTGTAACAAGTGGGGCTTTTTTTACGCGTGTGGGGTGTTTTTATGGAGATTGAATTTGATAAATTAGAAGAAGCAGATTTAGTGGTAGATTGTATTTATAAAGGTGGTAAAGTTTCGAATATGGCGGGTGAACCGTTTCATAAATTAATTCCTGGATGTGAAAATGCTGGGGGCTTTAGAAAAAAATTAAGAGAAGATGGTTCGGGGAAATATGCATATGTTGTGTTATATACATCAATGTCTGAACTTGAATGGCCAGATTTTCTTGATGAAGAAACGGGAATATTTAGGTACTATGGCGACAATAGGCAGCCTGGTAGAGCTTTAACTGATACAAAGAAAAAAGGTAATAAGATTTTGGAAATGGTGTTTGGTTTGTTAAATTCAGGATATGGCTATGAAGATATTCCACCTTTCTTTGTATTTAAGAAAACAGGTAATGGAAGAGATATTCAGTTTTTGGGGTTGGCGGCACCAGGGAATCCAAAAATATCTCCAGATAGAGATTTAGTTGCTTTTTGGAGAACTGTAAATGAAAAGAGATTTCAAAACTATGAAGCTCATTTTACAATTTTGGATACAGGAAAAAAGCCTATTACTAAAGAGTGGATTAAATCATTAATATATGATCATGAAAATAGTTTAGAAAAAGCTCCGGATGCATGGAAGAATTTTGTGAAAAAAGGAAGAAATGGGATAACTGCATTAACTGCACCTAAAACATTTGATATACCAGCCAAGTATACCCAATTACAAAGTGACGTTGAAGGAAATAAATGTTTAGAATATATAAGGAATCATTATAAAGATAATCCACAGATGTTTGAAGCATGTGCTACAGATATTGTAAGTAAGATGGATAGTAATTTTGTTGATTTCTCTTTAACTCGACCATGGAGAGATGGTGGCCGTGATGCTATTGGTTTGTATGAAATTAAAACAGGCGGAAAAGCAAACTATCCTTTGAAAATTGATTGTGCTTTGGAGGCAAAGTGTTATTCACCTTCAAATTCTGTAGGTGTTAGAGAAATGTCGCGTTTGATTTCGAGAATAAGATATCGTCAGTTTGGAATATTGGTAACAACTAGTTATGTTGATAATCAAGCTTATAAAGAGGTTGTTGAAGATGAACATCCTATTTTGATTGTAACAGCATCTGATATAGCTTGTATTTTAAGAAATAGTGCTATTAATTCGTCTAATATAGATAATTGGATTAATTCGATAGATGCAAGAGATATGCGTTTTGTGAAATATGTTCAGGGATTTAGTGAATTGCAGAAGAAGAGTTAATTGGTGGTGAGATAATGAGAAATTATTTGGAAGAGTATGATGTTACTAATCCGAAATCAATTGAGGAATATGCAAAAAAGTTAATAGGAAAAACTTTTGAACAGGTATGTGATGAAGATGGTGAAAGATATAATTTAAGTATGGTATCGGAAGACAATTATTCTTATGAACATGAGAATAAAAAGCGAAAAGGTGGATTAGGTGAATTAATAGAAGAACGCTATTTTCATTACAAGGCTAATAATGATTCAAGACCTGATTTTTATGAAGCTGGAGTTGAGTTAAAAGTTACTCCGTATAAGATAAATCAGAATAAATCTATTTCAGCAAAAGAAAGACTTGTTATTACTATGATTGACTATTTTACTGTTGTAGATGAAACATTTGAAAATAGTCACTTGTGGGCTAAGTCTAGATTGATATTATTGATATATTATTTATATCAAAAGGAATTAGAGAGTCGATTAAAGTATAGAATAGACTTTGTAAAACTATTTTCACCTTCTGAAGAAGATTTACAAATTATTAAACAAGATTTTGATATTATTGTTTCAAAAATTAAAGCTGGTAAAGCGCATGAATTATCGGGCGGAGATACGCTTTATTTAGAAGCGTGTACAAAAGCGGCAACATCTGCTGATAGAAGAAGTCAACCATTTAGTGATGAATTAGCAAAGCCAAGAGCATTTGCATTTAAATCTTCTTATATGACATATGTTTTGAATAATTATATTGTTAATGAAAATGAAGAAATTGAATCGATTATTAAAGATTCGAGGTTTTCATCTTTTGAACAATATGTTGTTGATAAAATTGATAAATATAAATCTTTATCAGTTGAAGATTTATGCATTAAGTTTGAATTTGCAAATGATAAAAAACCAAAAAACTTAGAGGCTTTATTGGCATATAGAATGCTTGGTATAAAAGGTAATCAAGCGGAAGAATTTGTTAAGGCCAATATCGTTATTAAAACGATTCGTATTGGAAAGAATAATAAAATAAAAGAGAGTATGTCTTTTCCTAATTTTAAATTCAAAGAGTTGGTTATGGAAACGTGGGAAGATTCTACATTTGGAGATTATTTAAGAAATACGAGATTTTTATTTGTTGTATACAAATATGATGATAATGATTGTTTGCGATTGATGGGAAGTCAGTTTTGGAATATCCCATATGAAGATTTAGAAAATGAAGTTAGATTGGTATGGGAAAAAACAGTTAAGGTATTGAAAGATGGATTAGAGATAAGAGTGGTAAATGGGAAAAACTATAATAATTTTCCAAAGGCTACTGAGAATAGGGTGAGTCATGTTAGACCACACGCTAGGAATGCTTCTGACACAGACGAGTTACCAGATGGAAGACAATTTCCAAAACAGTGTTTTTGGTTGAATAATTCATATATTTATTCTCAATTGGAGGATAAATTTAAGGTTGATCAACAGGCTAAAAAATGATATAATTAAGAGATGTTTAAAACAAAAAAATACTTAAAAGCGAGGTATATATGGAAAAGACAGTATGTGAGTTATTTGCTGGAGTAGGAGGATTCCGCTGCGGACTAAATAATATTAAAACAATAGAAGATACTCAGAAAAATGAGAAGTGGAAAACAACATGGTTTAGTCAGTGGGAACCAGCTGAAAAGAAAACTCAGTATGCACATGATTGCTATGTATATCGTTTTGGAAGATGCTTAGATTTAGATGGCAAGGATACAACTAATATAGATATTGAAGATGTTGATAAGAGTAGAATTCCAAACTTTAATTTATTGGTGGGAGGATTTCCTTGTCAGGATTATTCAGTTGCTTCTTCGTTAGCAACATCTAAGGGACTCGAAGGAAAGAAAGGTATTCTTTGGTGGTCTATTAGAGATGTGGTAGAAGAAAAGAAACCACCATTTATATTACTAGAAAATGTAGATAGATTATTAAAATCTCCTGCTAAACAAAGAGGTAGAGATTTTGGTATTATTTTAGCTTGTTTAAGAGACGAAGGTTATACAGTTGAGTGGAGAGTTATTAACGCTGCTGAATATGGATTTCAGCAGAGAAGAAGAAGAACTTATATATTCGCGTATAAAAATACAACTAAGTATGAGAAATCTATTATTGATAAAAAAGTATTTGGAAAAGGAAGCTTAGAGGAAAAGAGAAATAGTTCAGCAACAATTATGGAGGAAACTGGATTTTTTGCTACAACTTTTCCAGTAAATAAAATAGATGAAAACAAGATAAAAATCACGGAGTTACCTGTAGGGTTAGGTGAATTATCTGATACATTTACTTTTGGCTTTGAAAATGCTGGTTTGATGAAAGATGGAATTATTTATAGTTACAAGACAGTTCCAAATTATCATGGTGATGTTATTACATTAGGTGATGTTATGGATGAAGGAGATGTTGAGGAATTATATTTTATTCCAGAGGAAAAACTATATTATACGTATCCAGAAATAACACATAGTGATGAAACACTTGAAAGATTATCTGTTGAACAGAGACAGACATGGCAGTATTTAAAGGGTGCAAAGAAGTTGCCTAGAAAAGCAGGAAATGGTCATGAGTATATCTTTTCAGAAGGTGCAATTCCTATGATTGATGATTACGATAAACCAGCAAGAACAATGCTTACATCAGAAGGTGGATTTAGTAGAACAACTCATATCGTAAAAGATAAGAAGACAGGAAGAATTAGATTGCTTACTGCAGCAGAAACTGAGAGAATTCAGGGATTTCCAACGGATTGGACTAAGGATGTTATCGTAGGTAATAAGGTTGTTGAAATGCCACTAAACAAGAGAAGGTTTATGATGGGAAATGCATTGGTTGTAAATGTGATTGGACAGATGGAAAAAGAATTAAGTAAGATTTTTGAGAAGGAATAATGTATTATGGAGGAGGTTTTTATGAGTGATTTTTTGAAACAGATTGAGGAGGATATTCAAGATTATCAAAAAAGGTATCCTACAATGTTAAATATTCAAAAGAAGGAATGGGCGTTAAACTTTTGGATTTTAGACAAGTTGTATTCTGTTGAAGAAGATATAATTGAGGAATACATTGTTGATTATAACGATAAAGGAATTGATTGCTATGTTTGGCATGAGGATCAACATGATTTATATTTGATACAAAATAAGTGTTATTCAGAAAATACATCGCTATCATTAGATTATGTTAGAAACGATTTTTTAGTTAGAGCCATTGGTGCCCTGGAAAATGGGTCATATACAAGAAGTGAGGAATTACAAAAAATATTTACAAAATATAAACAAGATAGTGATTTTTCTGTACATTTTAGATTATATGTTACTAATGACACTGCAATTACTGCTGAGATTACAAGTGCAATTAATGAATTTAATCTAAAACATGATAATTATGATGCTCGAATATATGGGTTGACGGATATTGAAAATGAATATTTCGGGGAACCAATAAACGAAAAGAAAAATTTTAAATTTGATATTACTACAATTAATAAAGGAACAATATTAAATATTAATCCAGAAGATTATAAGCTTAACCAGCCTATAAATGCAAAATATATATTTACTCCAGTTAAAAGTTTATATGAAATGTTAAAAGAGGCAAAAAAAGATAAATATCCAATATTTGATTCAAATATAAGAGAGTATTTAGGAGCCTCGGGTGCGGTAAATAAGGGAATTGTAAAAACACTTAATAATGCGGCGGATAGAAAGAACTTCTTCTTTTATAATAACGGAATAACTATTATAGTAAAGAAAATAGATCCATTGAATTCAAATGTAAAAAATCCATATGTAAGAGTATATAATCCGCAAATAGTTAATGGTTGTCAGACGGTAAGCACAATTTACGATACGCTTAGCGGTTATTCTGAATCAAGTATAGAAACAGAATTTGCAGATACATATGTTATGTTAAAAGTTTTAGAGATTGCTGATGAAAGTGATGAAATGAAAACGTTAAATAATTTAATTGTAACGTATAATAATTCACAGAATTCTATAAATCAAAAGACTTTTGCGGCTTGTTCTTCAGAATTTTTAAGAATCCAAAAGGAGTTTGAACGAAAAGGATTTTTGGTTTGCATTAAGCAGAGTGATAAAAATACTTTTAAAGAAAAATATAAGAGTATTACGTCCTTAACTAGTAAAAATCAAGTTTATGTAGATAAATTTGGTTTGGCGCAGAGAAAAGGCGTAAAAGATTTATACATAGATTTAGAAAAGTTTTTACAGGTTATTGTATCGTTTTCGAGAGGAGCGCTTGATGCTATACAGCATAAGTCAAAATTATTAGTTCCGGGTAGTACACAAAATACTGAGGTTTTGGAGTTTATTAAATCAGATGTAACGATAAATGATATGCTAAATTTATATTTATTATATTTAAGGGCAGAACAGGAAAAGAAAAATAGCGAAAATGGAAAAATACCAATTCCGTTTTATTTGATCGATTTCTTTGCTAGGTATGAATGTAATAATGAAAACACAACTATTTCGGATATGCTAAAAACAAAAGAAGAAGTAGATAAAATTATAATGTTATATAAAACTACTATTCAGGGATATTACGGCTCATGGCAGGATAGTAACCCTGGAAAAGATTATAACGATATGATAAAAACAAAGATAGATTATAGTTTGGTCGATAATACTAGAAAAATGGCACAAATGATGATGAAATAAATATTTATAGGGAGAGAATTGTAGTACGATCTCTCCCTTTTTTGTTAGGAAAAAAATAATATTTTTTCGCGGTTCAAAATGGGTGAAAAGGAACCAAGCGGAGCAAAGAAGGTATTTGCTAAATTCATATAGTGTGTTATTGACCAGGGTAAGGAAAGCTGATATTTGTTCTGTAGGGAGTTTATGAGTAGGAAAATCTAACAAGAAATAGAGAATGTTATGATAGGATATTTACAAAAAGCAATCATTGCAGTATAATGATAGAAAAAATAAGAAAAGTTATCATGCAGGAGGCGGGATGGTTGGATATAATTGAAGAAATTGAAAAATATCTTTATGATGTTAGAGAGTTGATAAAAAAGGGAAAATATACACTTTCTTTAAATGATAATAGAATAGATAATAAAAATTTGATAGATGATTATGTTGTAGATAGTGAAATAATAAAAAGTATTATTTTTGATTTAGATATAAAAGACTTCTCGGAAAAAGTTAAAAATGAAAAAGAAGGGAGGGAAAATGAAATCTTATATATATTTGGTAAAGAAGTAAAATTGCTGGAAAGATATGGGATTGAAGAAGTTACTGTACCATTATATATAAAATTTAATAAATTGGGAAATAATTATGTTATAATTATTTCGTTCCATAAACAAAAATATCCGATTAGATATTTTTTTAAGTAGTTTTTGGTAAGATAAAATGAAGGAGAAATAATATGAGTGAGAGGAAGGATTTTTGCATAGAATGCAGGAAGGAATGCGATTACTCTTTAAGAAAGCAAAAGGTAAAAAAGATAATTAAGGAGAAAGAATATGAATTTGAAATAACAGAAGCATTTTGTAAAGAATGTGGAATGAAAATGGATATTCCTAGCTTGATTGATATAAATATAAAAGAGATTGATGAACAATATAGAAAAATTGAGGATATAGTATCAATCGATGATATAAAAAAAGTCATTGATATATATAAAATTGGTAAAGGACCTTTATCTTTAGCATTAGGATTTGGAGAAATTACTATTACTAGATATTTGATGGGACAAGTACCATCAAAAGAATATTCAGATGTTATAAAAGGAGTATTGGCATCGCCTAAGTATATGATGGGTAAACTTGAAGAAAATAAGGATAAGATTGCAGAAACAGCATATAAAAAAGCATATGATTCTGCAAAAGAGATGAATGATTTGTTTTCTGTATCTACAAAAATGCGGAGTGTTATTTCATATGTTTTTAATAAAATGGAGGAGATAACTCCATTGGCTTTACAAAAAATATTATATTATGTTCAGGGAATAAATTTGGCTATAAACGAAAAAGAAATGGTAGTAGAAGAATGTAGAGCATGGGAACATGGACCAGTATTTAGAGAAGTATATAATATGTTTAGGAATTTTAAATATAATCCTATAGAAGATGTTAGATTTGCAATATTTGAAAATACGGAGAATGAACTTGATAAAAAGGAGAAAAAAGTTATAGATTTAGTCATTAATACATTTGGGGTTTACACCGGAAAAACATTAGAGAGAATAACACATGAAGAAGATCCTTGGAATGATGCGAGGTTAGGATATGAGGATGGAATACCATCGAATGTTCTTATAAGTAAGGAAAGTATGAAAAAATATTTTAAGAAAATTAATAAGAAATATAATATAGAAACAGAGGAGGGAATTAGAAAATACATAAATGAAAAACTGAACGGTTAGTTTTCAGTTTTTATATAGAAAAAGCTGGAATGATAATTCCAGCAATCCCTTGTCAAGTAAAATACTTGATCATAAACTCAAATTAATGATACCAAAGTATTTTACTTCTGACAAGGAGAAATTTAGAAGGAGGTAAAGTGCTATGGCAGTACACCATGGTGGCAAAGTTGGTGCAGCAGCAAAAAAATTAGCTACTAAGTCAACTTCGAAAGCCACAAAAAGTAAATCAGGTAAAACTTTAGCTAATCATAAAGCAAAGTATCATAAATAAACCTGAAATTTAAGAAGAGGATTAACATCCTCTTCTTTTGCATATAACCCACACATGCGATATAATAACTACATTGAGTTTATTAGTGAGGTATAACATGAAATTTATATATGTTGCCCTTGGTGGTGCATTTGGTGCGATGGCAAGGTATGCGATAAGTTTGCTACCGGTTAAGTCTGATTTTCCTATTCTTACATTGGTGACGAATATTCTTGGTGCCATTTTGATTGGATTTGTTGTTGGGCTTGCGGATAATCATGAAAATGTTTCCGACGAGGCTATGTTGTTTTTGAAAACTGGCGTGTGTGGAGGATTCACGACGTTTTCTACATTCTCGCTTGAGGCGGTAAATATGTTTGATGAGAAGAGGGTATTTGCTGGAGGTTTGTATATGGTGCTTAGTTGTACTTGTTGCGTTATTGGCGTGATTGTAGGAAGAAAGATTTCCAAAGCATTTTAGAAAGTGAGGTTCACTTATGGTTGGTATTATTGCGGCGCGTTCCATTAACAATGTCATTGGTAAGGGTGGCAAGATTCCCTGGAAAATTAAGGGCGAGCAGGCACAGTTTAAAGAGTTAACTACTGGTAATGTTGTGGTTATGGGACGTAGATCATTTGAGGAGATTGGCAAGCCGTTGCCTAACAGAAAGACGATTGTTGTTTCGAATAATAAGGTGTTTGAGGGGGAGAATTTTTTAACAGTTTCATCCGTTAAGGAAGCTATTGATATGGCTGGCGATGAGAATGTTTTTATTGCTGGCGGGTACGGTCTTTATAAGGAGGCTATGCCGTATGTTGATGTAATGTATATTACTGAGGTTAAAACATATATTGAGAATGGCGATGTGTTTTTCCAGGATTTTAACAAGGAGGATTTTGATGTTGAAATTGGGAAAAGCGCTGGTGATGATATAGAGTTTACGAGGGTGATTTATAGGCGTAGGAATGCGTAAGGAATGTAGTGGGGTGGCTTATGAGTTTTAAATTTAGTTTTAAGAGAAAGCCTATTTCAGATTCGATAACTTTTAATCCAAGTTGTGAGGATGCGGTGATTCGTAGTTCAATCTGTACTGGTGAGAAGGTTGCAGGTTTTAAGAATCGTAATAATGGACATTTCACTGAGGTGATGATTATTCGTTCACCAGAGGATGAAGCGTTCTTTAAAGAGAAGTATGGAATTGATGAAGTTAGAGTGGAATATTAGGATGAATAAGGTTTTTCTTACTTTTGAATGATTTTCTGCGAAAAGTAAGAATGATTTGAGTTGAAACAGTAGTATGTAGATAGGTGAATTCTTACTTTTAACTTGTTTTTTAATATAAGTAAGAAAGAACCAATATTGAATAGGTTGATTGAACAAGTGAAAGTCTTACTTTTTAAGAAAAATTTCTTAGAAGTAAGACTTTGTTAATTTGGAGCAAGACAATTCCATAATGATAATCTTACTTTTTAGAATAAAATTCATAAAAGTAAGACTGAATCAACTTTGAGTATGGGTATTATATAAAGCAATTCTTACTTTTGGATGATTTTAAATAAAAAAGTAAGAAAGTGTTAGGAAGAATAACAGAAAACCAATAACAAATCAAAATTTGAATATGTTTTTCAATTTCAATATGTATAACATAACACTAATCAAAACCTAAACTCAAACTCAAAATCCCACCTGTAACCATTTCTTGCAATACTCCTTTCTAATGTTAATAGCGTCTTTTTCTTGTTTAGAAATATGTGATGCGATATAATAAAAGACGAATTGAGAAATCCTCAATAATAACTAGGAATAATGGAGATTTTTAATATGATAAAAGGATATGTACATTCAATAGAAAGTTTTGGAGCAGTAGATGGACCAGGTGTAAGATTTGTAGTATTTATGCAAGGTTGTAAGATGAGATGTAAGTATTGTCATAATCCTGAAACTTGGAAGATTCCTAGTGAATTGAATGGGGACTCTTCAGAAGAGAGTATAGAAGCAGAGAAAGAAGATACAAATTCTAATGATTCTCTCTGTTCATACAAAGTAGTTACACCGGAAGAAATCTTTAAGCAGGCGCTTAGATACAAACCATATTGGAAGAACGGCGGTGGAATCACTGTGAGTGGTGGCGAGGCACTTTTGCAGATTGATTTTATTATTGAATTATTTACGCTTGCAAAGAAGGAGGGTGTGCATACTACTCTTGATACTTCAGGTAATCCATACATGAATGATGGAGAGTGGTTTGAGAAGTTTAAAAAGCTTTGTGAAGTAACAGATCTGTTTATGCTTGATATAAAGCAGATTGATGATGAAAAACATAAGGATTTAACCGGGTTCTCTAACAAAAACATATTGGATATGGCTACTTATCTTTCAGATAATGATAAGGCTATGTGGATTAGATATGTCTTGGTACCAGGGCTTACTGATGATGAAGGTGATGTTAAGAAACTTGCCGAATTTATCGATACTCTTAAAGCAGTGGAAAGGGTAGAAGTGTTACCTTATCATAGAATGGGTGTTCCAACATATGAGAAACTTGGAATTAAGTACAGATTAGAAGGAGTATCTGCGCCTGATGCAGATACATTAAAAAGAACGAAAGAAATTTTGAACATAGAGAGCTAAGATAAATTAATGATATTTATAGATAATAAATATCATTAAGTACAAAATAGTTATACTAATTGACAACGCAAATAACTAAAACAATAATCAAAAACTATAACGAAAATACAAAAATTTTTAAAAATTGAATAAAATATATCAATAATTTTTATCAATAAGCGCATTTTGGATTAAGAAAAATCAAACGAAAATGACATGATTTTTCTAGCCTAAAAATGCGCTTTTTGCTTGTAAAAATAAGGTTTTTACAACGCTTTGAAATTATGTTAAAATATTGTTTAGGTGAGTTTTCACGGGCTTTTTTATTGTTAAAATTTTATCAATAAGACATGTGGCATTATTAGTTCGCATGATGATAAAGAAATCTAATGGTTATATAACAATGAATAATAATCCAACAACAAGAGGATATTAATAAAAAGTCAAAAGAATAAAATGAAGGAGGAGCAGTACTAATGAAAAAGAAAATTAGCAGTTTGCCTTTCAATGGTACTCCAGAACAGGAAGAAAAATTAAAAGCTGTAATCGAAGCTAACAAGAGTGACAAGAGCCGTCTTATGGCTGTTATGCAGGAAGCACAGGAAATCTACGGTTATCTTCCAAAAGAAGTTCAGCTTATGATTGCTGAAGGTATGGATGTACCTCTTGAGAAGGTATTCGGTGTAGCTTCATTCTATGCTCAGTTTTCTCTTACACCAAAGGGAGAATACAACATTTCAGTATGTCTTGGTACAGCTTGTTATGTTAAGGGCGCTCAGAGTCTTGTTGACAAGCTTGAAGAAGAACTTGGAATTGGACTTGAAGAATGTACAGCTGATGGTAAGTTCTCACTTACAGCTTGTCGTTGTATAGGTGCTTGTGGTCTTGGCCCAGTACTTACAGTTAATGATGAAGTTTATGGTAAACTTACAGCTGATGATATCCCAGGTATCTTAGCTAAGTATCAGGGTTAGTTAATAGCTTAGGTGGAGAAGGTTAAATTTATGATAATTGAAGAATTAAAAACATTATTGGATGCTGAGGTTCTATGCTGCGAGGAGAATTTATCACATCCTGTATATTCCGCTTGCGGATGCGATCTTATGAGCGATGTTTTAGCTTATGTTAAAGACCAGGGAGTTTTACTTACAGGACTTGTTAATCCACAGGTTGTAAGAACTGCAACCATGATGGATATGGTTTGTATCGTATTTGTTCGTTCGAAATTACCTACAGAGGAGATGCTTGAGCTCGCTAGAGCTAACGGCATAGTCATCATGAGAACGAAAAAGAGATTGTACGAGGCTTGTGGAATACTATATACGAATGGGCTTACAGGAAAAAGTAGCGAATGAGCCAATGCTGGTATATCATTTTGATATAGACGGTGATGATTTTTCATCTGCCGGACAGGCCAGCGTGGTTATAAAAAATAACTTAAGACAATTGGGACTATCTCCTGAAATTATAAAGAGAGTTTCTATCTCGATGTATGAGGGAGAAATCAATATGGTTATTCACGCTAAAGGTGGCACAGCTGACGTGAAGGTTTATGAAGACTGTATTGAAATTATTCTCGCAGATAAAGGTCCTGGAATTAAAGATATTGAACAGGCTATGCAGGAAGGGTTTTCAACTGCTTCTGATACCACAAGGTCTCTTGGATTTGGAGCCGGGATGGGGCTTCCAAACATGAAGAGATATTCGGATGAGATGCATATCGATTCTGTAGTGGACGTTGGAACGACAGTTACAATGAAGATCAATATAGCATAAAGAGAAGGATTATGAATAATTATCAACATTCAGTGCTGCTGGATCTTAGCAAATGTACCGGCTGCACAACTTGTTTGAAGCATTGTCCTACTGAAGCAATTCGTATTCAAGATGGTCACGCGGTGATTAATGATACGAGATGCATAGACTGTGGTGAGTGTATAAGAAATTGTCCTCACCAAGCGAAGAAGGCGGTATCATCAAAGTTTGAAGAAATGGATAAATTCAAATATAAAATCGCACTACCTGCACCTACGTTGTATGGTCAGTTCGAAAATCTTGATGATATTGATTATGTTTTAGACGGGTTATTAAAAATTGGATTCGATGATGTATTTGAGGTTTCAAAAGCGGCTGAACTAGTTTCGGCGTACACAAGGTTATACCTTAAGACAGATGGCATTACAAGGCCTGTGATTTCATCTGCCTGTCCGGTTATCGTAAGACTTATAGAACTACGATATCCATCACTTAATTCCAATATAATTCATATGCTTCCACCTATGGAAGTTGCTGCTAATCTCGCAAGAGAGAAGGCTATGAAGGAACATCCTGAACTTAAGGATGAAGACATTGGAGTTTGTTTTATAACACCTTGCCCTGCAAAGGTTAGTTACGTAAAGAACGGATTTGCTGATTATAAGAGTAAGGTTGACGTGGTGGTTTCAATTAGTGATATCTATTTTAAACTGATTGATGAAATGAAGTATGGTAGCGATATCAAGAGTCTTTGTGAAACGGGTATTATAGGGTTGTCTTGGGCATCGTCAGGCGGTGAGGCTACAGCAATTTTTTCAGAAAAATATCTGGCTGCGGATGGCATAGAGAATGTCATGAGAGTTCTAGATCAGGTTGAAAATGGAAATATTTCACAGCTTGAGTTTATCGAGCTTAATGCTTGTCCTGGTGGATGTGTGGGCGGTGTTTTAACTGTTCAAAATCCATTTATTGCAAAAGCAAGACTAAGATCATTAAGACGTGGTCTTCCAGTTTCAAGAAATACTCTTGATAAGGACAAGGATCAATATATTCCGGATTCGTATTTGTTTAATGAACTTCCAAAGTACGCGCCAATAGCAAGGCTTTCGGATAATTTAGCTGAGTCTATGAGAATGATGGCTGATATAAGAGACCTTAGAAGTTCCCTACCGGGAATTGATTGTGGCGCATGCGGTGCTCCAAGTTGTAGAGCATTTGCTGAGGATATTATAAGAGGAAGAGCTGATATTAGCTCTTGTATAATCAAGGGAGTTAGTGAAGATGACAGTAAGTGAGTTAGCACAGGAGTGCGGATTTGATGTTTTAGCAATGCCAGAACCTGACAGAGTGGTGAAGGGTGCATATATAGGTGATCTTTTATCATGGGTTATGGGAAGAGCAAGTGAGGGAAATGCATGGATTACAATTATGACGAATGTAAATACTCTTGCAGTTGCATCATTAAGTGATTGCTCATGTGTGATTTTATCTGAAGGTGTTGAACTTTCAGAGGATTTAGTTGAAACGGCCATGGCTAAGATGGTCAATGTTTTATCGACTAAACTGCCATCATATGAAACGGCTCTTGCGATTAGTGGAAAGATTGATGAGTAAGTATTATTACGATTTGCATTTACATTCCTGTTTATCACCTTGTGGTGATGACGATAATACGCCAAATAACATAGCTGGTATGGCTAAGTTGTGTAACCTAGATATAGTTGCACTTACAGACCACAACAGCACTAAGAATTGTCCTGCTTTTTTTGAAGCGGCAAGGCGTTATGAAATCGTACCGATTGCAGGCATGGAACTTACAACAAGTGAGGATATTCATGTTGTTTGCCTTTTTGAAACATTAGAAAGGGCGATGGCATTTGATGAGGATTTGCAAAAGCATAGAATCTTAGTTAAAAATAAGGTCGATATTTTCGGTAAGCAGCAAATTCTTAACGGTATGGATGAAGAAATCGGGCAGGAAGAGTATTATTTACCAAATGCAACAGATATATCATATGAAAATGTTAAAGATTATGTGGAGGAGTTTGATGGAGTATGCTTTCCGGCGCATATTGATAGAAAGTCAAATGGCGTTGTTTCAGTACTTGGAACATTACCGGAATCCCCAAACTTTAAGTGCGTTGAATTTAATTTAAGTGGAAGCATAATCACTTATAAAGATAAATATAATCTAGGGGATAAGATTATTTTAGTCAATTCAGACGCACACTATCTTAATATGATGCGGGATGCACAAAACTGCATCGAATTACCAGATGGTCTTACAACAGAACAGGATATAGTTTCTAATCTCTTTAAAGTTTTGAGAGGTGAAACATTATGAAAGAATTATCTTTAAATATTTTGGACGTTGCGGAGAATTCCGTTAAGGCGGGAGCAACACTCACACAAATTCTAATTGAGGAAGAGGGTGAAAAATTCACTTTATCTTTCATAGATGATGGATGTGGAATGAGTGAGGAAGTTGTTAAATCCGTGGTTGATCCATTTTATACGACTCGTACCACAAGAAAGGTTGGGTTGGGAGTTCCGCTTCTAAAGCTTGCTGCGGAACAGACTGGTGGTTGCCTAGAGGTTGAATCTAGAACTGCTAAAGATTATCCTGATAATCATGGTACGAAGGTTGTTGCAAAATTTAATAAAAATCATATAGATTTTACACCCCTTGGTGATGTGATTTCCTCAATCACTACACTGATTCAGGGGCATCCTGATACAGACTTTTTGTTCATTCACAAGGTGGATGGAAAAGAGATTAAGCTTGATACAAGAGAGCTTAGAGAAGTATTAGGTGGAGTTTCACTTGGTGAATATGAAGTAATCAAGTGGATTGAGGAATATTTGAAGGAACAATATGTTGAAACTGAATAATGATTTTACAAAAATATTCAGTGATTAATTGAAATAAGGAAGGATGGATTTAATATGAAATCATTAGCTGAACTCCAAGCAATTAAAGAGAAGATGCAGAATAAAGTTGTTCTTCGTGAAGGAAGTAATGAAATCCGTGTAGTTGTTGGTATGGCTACATGTGGTATCGCAGCTGGCGCTCGTCCAGTACTTAGCGCACTTGTTGAAAGTGTTAATGAGCTTGGATTATCCGACAAAGTAACTGTTTCACAGACAGGTTGCATTGGTATCTGTCAGTATGAACCTGTTGTTGAAGTATTTGAAGCAGGTAAAGAAAAAGTTACATATGTAAAAATGACAGCAGAAAAAGCTAGAGAAGTTGCTGAAGCTCATCTTCAGGGCGGCAAAGTTCTCACTGACTATACACTCGATCAGGGTGAATTATAATTTGGAGGTAAATTTGTATGATACGTTCACAAGTTCTTATCTGTGGCGGTACAGGCTGTACCTCTTCAGGTAGTAAAAAGATTCAAGAAGCTTTCAAGGAAAATCTTACTAAATTTGATCTTGAAGGTGAAGTTAAGCTCGTACAAACAGGTTGTTTTGGTTTGTGTGCTTTAGGTCCTGTCGTTATCGTGTATCCAGAAGGTACATTCTATAGCCAGGTTAAGCCTGAAGATGTAGCTGAAATCGTTGAAGAACATTTGCTCAAAGGTCGTGTTGTTGACCGTCTTGTTTATGATGAAACTTCAACACCTAAGGAAGAATTAGAAGGTGGTGTTTCACTTTCAGATACAGACTTCTATAAAACACAGCACCGTGTTGCTCTTAGAAACTGTGGTGTAATTGATCCAGAAAATATTGAAGAATATATTGCAATGGATGGTTATGCAGCACTTGGTAAGGTTCTTACTGAGATGTCACCAGAAGATGTTATTGAAGAAGTTAAGAAGTCAGGTCTTCGTGGTCGAGGCGGCGGTGGATTCCCTACTGGCGTTAAGTGGTCACTCTGTGCACCAAATCAGGCAGACCAGAAGTACGTTGTATGTAATGCTGACGAAGGTGACCCAGGTGCATTCATGGACCGTTCAGTTTTAGAGGGTGATCCTCATTGTATCGTTGAAGCTATGACAATCTGTGGTTACGCAGTAGGCGCAACAAAAGGTTTCGTTTATGTTCGTGCTGAGTATCCTATCGCTGTACATAGACTTCAGGTCGCTATCGATCAGGCTAGAGAATATGGTCTTTTAGGTAAAGACATCTTTGGTTCAGGTTTCGATTTTGACTTAGAGATCCGTCTTGGTGCCGGCGCATTCGTATGTGGTGAAGAGACAGCTCTTATGACATCTATCGAAGGAAACAGAGGTGAGCCAAAGCCAAGACCACCATTCCCAGCAGTTAAGGGTCTTTTCGGTAAGCCAACAGTAGAAAATAACGTTGAAACATTTGCTAACGTTCCACAGATCTTACTTAAGGGTGCTGACTGGTTCGCATCAATGGGTACAGAAAGATCAAAGGGTACAAAGGTATTTGCTCTTGGTGGAAAGATTAAGCATACAGGTCTCGTAGAAGTTCCTATGGGAACAACTCTTAGAGAAATCATTTATGATATCGGTGGCGGTATCCCTAATGGTAAAGAATTCAAGGCTGCTCAGACAGGTGGTCCATCAGGTGGATGTATCCCAGCTAGCCTTATCGATACAGAGATCGACTATGATAACCTTACAGCTATCGGTTGTATGATGGGTTCAGGTGGTCTTATCGTTATGGATGAAGACACATGTATGGTTGATATTGCTAAATTCTTCCTTGAATTTACAGTAGATGAATCATGTGGTAAGTGTACACCATGTCGTATCGGTACTAAGAGACTTTTAGAGCTCCTTACAAAGATTACAGAGGGTAAGGGAACAATGCAGGATATTGATGATATGGAACAGTTATGTTACTACATCAAGGCTAACTCAGCTTGTGGTCTTGGTCAGACTGCACCTAACCCAGTTCTTGCTACACTTAAGTTCTTCAGACATGAGTATGAAGCTCACGTTAATGAGAAGAAGTGTCCAGCAGGCGTATGTAAGTCACTTCTTGAATATGTTATCGACAAGGATAAGTGTGTAGGTTGTGGAATGTGTGCTAGAAATTGTCCAGTTTCTACAATCGTTAAGACTGACTATGTTGCACCAGGTAAGAAACTTCCTGCATTTGAAATCCAGCAGGATAAATGTATCAAGTGTGGCGCTTGTATGGCTAACTGTAAACCAAAAGCCATCAGCAAGCAGTAAGAAAGGAGCATAAGATAATGGAAATGGTAAATTTAAAAATTAACGGAATCGATGTCAGTGCTCCAAAGGGCTCAACAATTTTGGACGCTGCTCGTTCAGTAGGTATTGAAATTCCTACATTATGTTTTATGAAAGAAATCAACGAAATCGGTGCTTGCCGTATTTGTGTAGTTGAAGCAAATGAAGGCAGAGGATTTCGTCAGGTAACAGCTTGTGTATATCCAGTATCAGAAGGTATGGAAGTTAAGACAAATACAGAAGCTATTCAGAAAGCTAGAAAGACAACACTTGAACTTATGTTATCAGTTCATGATATGAGCTGTCTTTCATGTACAAGATCACAGAATTGTGAACTTCAGAAATTATGTTATGATTACGGCGTAGACCAGAAGAAGTTCGAAGGTGAAAAGCCAGAATATGAACTTGACTTCTCAACTCCACATCTTGTAAGAGATAACAATAAGTGTATCCTTTGTAGAAGATGTGTAGCTATCTGTAAGGAACAGTACGTAAGTGTAATTGGTCCTAACGATAGAGGTTTCGATACATCAATCGGTCAGCCATTTAGAATTTCTCTTAATGAGACACCTTGTATCTCATGTGGACAGTGTACAACAGTTTGTCCTACAGGTGCTCTTACAGAGAAAGATGATACAGATAAAGTTTGGGATGCTCTTAATGATCCTGATAAGTATGTTATCGTTCAGACTGCTCCATCAGTTAGAGCAGGTCTTGGCGAATGCTTCGGTTACCCAATCGGTACTAACGTAGAAGGTAAGATGGTAACAGGCCTTAGAATGTTAGGTTTCGATAAGGTATTTGATACAGACTTCTCAGCTGACTTAACAATCGTTGAAGAAGCTAACGAATTAGTTGAAAGAATTAAGAATGGTGGAACACTTCCAATGGTAACATCATGTTCACCAGGATGGGTTAAGTTCTGTGAATTCTATTATCCAGACTTACTTCCACACCTTTCAACATGTAAGTCACCACAGCAGATGGCTGGTGCAGTATTTAAGACATATTATGCTGAAAAGATGGGCATTGATCCTAAGGATATCGTTTCAGTTTCAGTTATGCCTTGTACAGCTAAGAAGTTCGAAATTGGTAGAGAAGATCAGTCAGCTTCAGGTTATCCAGATGTTGATATCGCTATCACAACAAGAGAACTTGGCCGTATGTTAGACAGACTTGGTGTTGACTTCACTAAGTTACCTGACAGTGAATTTGATTCACCATTAGGTATTGATACAGGTGCTGCTGTTATCTTCGGTGCTACAGGTGGTGTTATGGAAGCTGCTGTTCGTACAGCTAACGCTTGGTTAAATGGCGCTACAGAAGCTATCGAACTTGAAGCAGTTCGAGGTACTGAAAGTATCAAAGAAGCAACAGTTAATGTTGGTGGTACAGACCTTAAGCTTTGTGTAGCTTCAGGTGCTAAGGCTGCTAAGGAAGTTATGGAAAAAGTTGCTGCTGGTAACCCAGAAGGATGGGGATTCATCGAAATCATGGGTTGTCCAGGTGGTTGTGTAACTGGTGGTGGTCAGCCAGTAGTTCCTCAGTATGTTCGTGATACTGTTGATGTTAAGGCTCTCCGTGCTAAAGTTCTTTACGATGCTGATAAGGCTATGGAACTTCGTATGTCACATGAATCACCAGTAATCAAGGCTCTCTATGATGAGTACTTTGGTGAATATGGTAGTGAAAAAGCTCACCATACACTTCATACTTCATATGTTGCAAGAAAGAGATATGAATAGTCGCGATAAGCGAGTTGGATAAAAATAAGGCGCGCATGCTTGCATGCGGCGCCTTATTTTTTTGAGGTGTAATGGCAAGTTTACTTGCTGGTGGCGTATTTTTTATTTAACGAGTAACGGAACCGAGGAATAAAGCAAAATCGCCCTTTTGTAGTGGGGCTGAACTGTGTATGGTTTGGGGTTTGTTGTTCTGTGGGGGCCAAGTTGCTTTTGTGGGTGGAAGGTTGTGTCAGTCTTACTTTTGACCGAAAAAGTGTGAAAAGTAAGAAAAAGCAACTTGCTAATGATGAGTAGAGGCCTGAGGTATTCTTACTTTTGACCGAAAAAGTGTGAAAAGTAAGAAAAAGCAACTTGCTAATGATGAGTAGAGGCCTGAGGTATTCTTACTTTTGACCGAAAAAGTGTGAAAAGTAAGAAAAAGCAACTTGCTAATGATGAGTAGAGGTTTGTGGTATTCTTACTTTTGACTGAAAAAGTGTGAAAAGTAAGAAAAAGCAACTTGCTAATGATGAGTAGAGGCCTGAGGTATTCTTACTTTTGATTGAAAAAGAGTAAAAAGTAAGAAAAAGCAACTTGCTAATGATGAGTAGAGGTTTGTGGTATTCTTACTTTTGACTGAAAAAGCGTGAAAAGTAAGAAAAAGCAACTTGCTAATGATGAGTGGAGGTTTGTGGCAGTCTTACCTTTGACTGAAAAAAGTGTAAAAAGTAAGAAAAAGCAACTTGCTAATGATGAGTAGAGGTTTGTGGTATTCTTACTTTTGACTGAAAAAGCATGAAAAGTAAGAAAAAGCAACTTGCTAATGATGAGTGGAGATTTGTGGTATTCTTACTTTTGACTGAAAAAGCATGAAAAGTAAGAAAAAGCAACTTGCTAATGATGAGTAGAGGTTTGTGGCAGTCTTACTTTTGACTGAAAAAGCATGAAAAGTAAGAAAAAGCAACTTGCTAATGATGAGTAGAGGTTTGTGGCAGTCTTACTTTTGACTGAAAAAAGTGTAAAAAGTAAGAATAGACCTGGAATAAAAATAGATAAAATGACAAAAAGATATTTACTTTTTGGCGTGCAATGTATATAATTGCACTATACGTGCTAACCTATAATATAAAATCCTAAATTGAAAATAATAATATAAATAAAAGAAAGGATATATTATGGGTAATAATATTAATAAAGAAATAAAAGAGATAGCTGGATTTGAGGGAATGAATATTTTCTTATATTTTAGGAAAAAGAGAGAATATCTCGAGAAGATTTTGGTTGAATTAAAAAAGAGGAGTTATGAACAAGATAACTGTTTAAAAACTGAAAAAAGAAATAATTTCATTCAGTATGTAGTCTACAAAAAAGGCAACCCTCAAAATCTAAAATACATAACCAAATCCAATATCTCCATTGCTAAATCTATAGCTCAACGCGACTATGAAAAGCAAGTTGTTAAATCAATCGAAGAAGAAATAAAGTGCATAGAACGATTTTTCAAAACTATGCCGAAGATTACTTACGAGCAGATTTATGATAAACTTGTAGATGGAAGAAAAGCATTAGTAACTCCAATAGTCATGACGGATGAAGAATATGCAAAGAAATGGCAAGAGCAAACTTTTGTAGCTAAGAAACTTGAATCCGGTTTGGTTGGATATGAAACACAACGTGGTGAAATAGTTAGATCAAAGTCTGAGGTTATTATTGCAGATGCTTTGTATTTTGCAAAGATTCCGTATCATTATGAGAAGCCTCTAAAGGTTGGCAATAAGGTCGTTCATCCAGACTTTACGGTTTTGAATGTAAAGAATAGAAAAGAGTATTATTGGGAACATCTAGGTTTGCTTGATGATGAGGATTACTTGAATAAGTTTCTTGTAAAGTTGGATTCCTATGAGAAAAGTGGAATCAGAAGTGGAGAGAAACTTATATTGACTAAGGAGACAAAAAAGCATCCATTAAATACAGCAAATGTTAAAGAAATGATTAAATATTATTTAAAATAGAAAGATGTAAAAATCTAAATAATAAAAGATATAATAAAGTGAATAAATTAATTCATATATAGAAAGAAAAAACGGTGTTTGAAAAGATAGAATACATAGTTGAAAATAGATGGAGAACGATTAATGAATGTAAAAGAATACCTAGTAAAACATAATGTTGAAGAAATTACAAATGGACAGAGTGGTGCTGGAGTATATATGATTGATGGCGAGTATATATTAAAGCATGTTAAGAAGGAAAAACTTGATAGTAAGGTTTTCGATACGTACAAAAGAGAAGCTTTGTTTTATCAGGAGAAAAAAGGAAAAGATCTATTTGTTCCAGAAATAAAGGAATTAGAGTTATCGGACGATGAGATAATTCTTATTATGAAGAAATATTCGGAGCTAAATCGCGCCGATATAGATGACGAATTGATAAGCAAAATTGCGAATTTGCTGGCAGGTGTTCATGGGAGCGACATTCCAGGCTTTTTGAATGATAATTCAGACAAGCAAAAACTCTTATCTGACAATGAAATTGAGGATTGTGTGAATGGCTGGAAGAGTGTTTTGAATGAACATGAGGGCGTGTTTTCTGAGGGGATTCTTAATGATGTTGCAGCAAATATCAACGACATCATTTCGCTTAAGAATAAAGAGAAGAGCGTTCTTATTCATGGTGATTTTCATTGGGAGAATATTTTGAAAGATGATGATGAAAATCTGATTCTTTGTGATTGGCAAGGAGTTAAGGTTGGTGGACCTACGGAGGATTTAAGTTTCTTTTTAAGTAGACTTGGAGCTGATGGAGTTAGTATTGATGAAGATGAATTTTTAAACGCATATGCTGATGCATATAAAAATATTAGTGGTGAAAAGTTAGAGATTTTAGAAATTAAAAAATATATGTGGGCGTCGCGAATCATAACAACTTTTTTGTATTGGCATTTTTTTCTTCATGGAAGCGATGCGGATAGAGTTAAAGAAGTTTATGATAAGATGAGTATTAAAATGTGAGTATTTTTAAGAGAAAACATGGCATTAGAGATGAAAAATGATTGAGGAAAAATACAGCATTATAGGTTAATGTTGTATAAGAGGAAAAATATATCATTTAAGATAAAAATAATAGATACAAAAGTTATAAAAATATAGCATTTAAGATTAAAATAATAAATCAAAAAAGTTATAAAAATAATAAATCAAAAAGTTATAAAAATATAGTAAGGAGATTTAGGAGGTAAAAATGATTAAGGTATATTGTTACAGCAAATGCACAACATGCAAGAAGGCACTTAAGTGGCTTGATGATAATAATGTGAAATATGAATTGATTGATATTAAGGAGAATAATCCTGATGAGGCAACTATTAAAAAGTATTATGAGAAAAGCGGGTTGGCGCTTAAGAGGTTTTTTAATACAAGTGGCATGATTTATAGAGATTTGGGATTATCAAAGAAGTTGCCTGATATGACTGAGGAGGAGCAAATTAAATTGCTTGCAAGTGATGGTATGTTAGTAAAGAGACCATTGTTAGTTAGTGGTAATTTGATACTAACTGGTTTTAAAGAAGTTGAATGGGCAGAAAAATTATTAAAATAAGGATGAAGATAATATTATGTTTGAAAAGATAGAATATATAGTAGAAAGAATAGATGGAGATTATGCTTTCTTAAAAAACTTAGCTGAGCCGGATGCTGAGTTAAAATGTGTAGCGCGAGCATTATTACCTGAAGAAATCAACGAAGGCGTAAGACTTGATTATGAAATGCTCCAGTATTCACTAGTTAAAGAGTAAATGTATAAAAAGCTACAATACATACTAATTAAAAGAGTAAACATTTAAAATCCCCATACCATTTCATATATTGTAAAACAAAGAAATATAAAATTACAAATCTGTAAGGTAAATGTAAGTATAAAAAATGGTAAGTCTAACTGGTATTTGCTAAGATATATACAACGAAAGAAAAACTATTTAATTAAACATATAAATACCAGGAGGATTAGAATATGAAAAATTTATTTGGAGATAAGAAAAAAACATATACTTATAAGCAGTTAGAACAGATGAAAGCGTACTATATGTTTGCTGCTTCCGCAACTTGTACTTTTGCTACATTTGGTGGGATGATGGCAGCGTTAAAGTTAAGTGGAATCGATGTGGATATGGGGCTATGCAATAGTTGTATAGCTTACGCAGCAGTTTGCGGAGTGATGAGTTTTGTTTGTTCTAAGTTTTATAAAAGAGCTAAGAATGAAAAGATGAGAGATATTGTTGATTCAGAATTCAAACTAATGAATCAAATTGAATTTTAAGATTAGAGTAATTTAGTTAGTTGAAAAGTTGATAATTTAATATATTGCGATAAGGATAAACAAGTTTTCGAAAAGTATGATTATTCTATAAAAACCGTGGTTTAGATGCCACGGTTTTTGTTTATATGATGAGAAAATGCTAAAACTTGTTTTCAGATGTTTGAAGACTATGATATTTATTTCACCAAATGTTTATTTTTCAGTATAATATACATTAGAAAAATTTTTGTGACCTAAGTTATGACTTATTTGTGTAGTATGTGAAAAGGATAAACCGGTTAGACTTTTAGGAAGTAAAGGAGATATTATGAGTGACCAGAATATAAGATCAGATATAGAATATTTAATGAGCAAATATGGAGATCTTTTATTTAAGACCTGTGTTCTTACGGTTAAGAATAAGTATGATGCTGAAGACATTGTACAAGAGACAATGCTTAAGTATTATATGTCCGATACGGATTTTAAAGATGATGAACATAAGAAGGCATGGTTGCTTAGAGTGTCGCAGAATTTATGTAAAAATCTTCTTGACTATAAGAGGAGACACGCTCACATATCATATGATGAATTAGAGGGATGTATTGAAGGTGGAACTAGTTATAGCGTTGGGTCCATGGAGGAATTTATAAAGATTGCGAATTTAGATTACAAATATCAAAGTGTAATTGTTTTACACTATTTTGAGGATTTGTCAGTTGAGGAGGTTGCTGGTGTTTTAGAGATCTCGGTATCGGCGACTAAGATGAGATTAAAGAGGGCGCGTGAGAAACTTAAGAAGATATATAAGAAACATTATTCAGAGGAGGTGTTATAGATGAGTACAATTAAGAACGAAAACAAAGAAATCTACGACGGTATCAAGCTTAACACTGAGTCTAAAGAAAGAATTATTGATGAATTAGTTGAGAAAATCGAATCTAATTCTAATAATATATCGGAATTAGACGGATTGAGGAGGGAAAGAATGATGAAGAATAATAAGATGGAGGGAACAGTGAAAACTGCTCTTGTTGCAATTGGTTCGATTGCGGCTACATTTGCTATTATTGTTGGCGTAGCAAATTATAATAATTCAAGTAAGAAAATATCTGGTAAAGGTGTGGTAAGTGAAAGTGTTACAGCAAGGGAAACAATAACTGAAAAGGGAACAGAAAAGGAAACGGAAAAAGAAGTGGTTAAAGAGACTGAAAGAGTTAAAGAAACAGAGAGTAAATTAAACCTAGCAAATGCTAAAGATGCACCGGATTTTACACTTGTAAAAGAGCCAGATGAAGTAAATGGTAAATGGAATAACGATCCTTACGAGTATGAATATGCTGAAAGTGATATTGATGGCGATGGTAAGAAAGATGTTGTAAATCTTTCTTTTGAAACTTCTACAAAAAATGAAGGTGGGATGACTGGTAAAGTTATTCTTTATATGAATGATGTTGAAAAGGGTACATATAATTTTGAACTTTGTCGTGATCCTAGAAATGTAAAATTTATCGAGATGGATAATAAGTATTTTGTTTACTTTGATGCAGGAGAGTTGACTTCATTAGGTGGTCAGAAACTAGTAAGTTTACAGGATTATGAAGAGGTGTTATCTGATGCTAATCTACCATTTATGTCAAGAGTTGCTAATGTTATGGTTGATAAAACAGAAAAAAAGTTAATTATTAATTATGCAGCTCAGCTTAGATACATTGGATTTTCTGCAGATTTATTCCTAGATATCAACTATGCTGATGGAACATTTAAAACTGATAATAAATGGATTGAAGTTGGTGAAGATTATTCAAATAATGAATGGCTTAAGGATACTGACGGAAAATATGTATTGAAAAAAGATGCGGAATTCTATGATAGCGTTAGTGATAATGCTAAAATGGTTACTCTTAAAAAGGGCGAGAAATTAATTCTTAAGAAAGTTCATTGGAATGATACATTAGCTGCAAGTGGAGATGTATCAATAGAAGGACTTAATTGTTTTATTGATATGTATCATTTTGTTACTGAAGAAGGAAAGGATATTTACTTAAATCCGTTTAAAGTAGATGTTAGTGATTATATGACAGTTGATGATGATAAATATGCTTTGTTTGAAGGAATTTTCTGGGCTCAGTAAGATGCTGACCAAATAATTTAAGGAGCTACACGGTTAATGTGTAGCTCCTTTTTTAGTCCTTGTAAATGTGCAAAGAATCTCCAGCAAATGCCTTCCTGCAGCCCCGACAAAATTATGGATGTGACCAATCGCTCCTTTTAAGTGTATTTATAGTGTAGGAACAAATTAATATAATAAGTTTCACGACATGTTTTAAAAATATTTATTAGATTTAAAAAAGAAAAAAGGAGAAAAATATGAAGAATGAAAAATTTGAAAGAGCGGTCAAATATATAGTAGTTGTGGCGTTTTCTGTTATTGCTACAGGCTCAATTATTTTAGGAGCAGCAAAGTATCAAAATGATACTAACGAAGAAACGGAGTCAGAAAAGGCAATAAAGGATACAGTTTTAAAAGAAACTCAGATGGTCGATAATACATTAAGTAGCGATAAGGAAGAAACAAAAGAGGAGACTAAGGAATCAGAAACCATAAATGATGATGGTATGTATGAATCTGTTTCAGGTGAATTTGCTGATTTTAAGCTTGTTAATCCTGAAAAAGGTGGAGTTAATGAGGAGTATTCAGAGGTACTTGCAAAGTATGAGTATCTTATTGATGAATATGATATTGATGATGATGGACTGAATGATGAACTTAAGTTTACTTGTAAAAGTGGCTATGATAAAAACGGTGAAAATGTAATGGAAGCGGCCATATCCTGTAATGGAGAGGAATATTATACGGAAGATAAATTTGATGGAAATTTCTTTGATGATGTAAAGTTGATTCATTTAAGTGATGGAAATGATTTCGTATATTTTGATACTGCAGTATATGGCGAAGGCTGGATAAGTTCACGTAGATTTGTTAGTTTACAGGATTATAAGGTGGTTTTAACTGAAGTTGATTTACCACATATGGATAAGGCATCGGATGATATGTTTAAAAGCATGGAAGAAAACGTATTAACAATGGTCTTTAAGGATGAGTTAATGTATACAGGTTGGATTCCACTTTGCTATGAAATCAGCTATAAAAACGGGACATTTGTTACAGATAGTGAAAAGATTAAAGTAATTCATGAAGATGAGTACAAAAACTTCTTTGATGATGATAATGCGAATATGGTTCTTATGAAGTATGTTTTGGATAAGCCTATGGATTTTTATTCTAATAATGATAAGAGTGGAGAAAAGATTAGAATTGATAAAGGTGAGGAAATTGATTTTGAAGATATAAGCTGGAATAAGAAAGACCATGTAATCGCCATGGAAACAAAATCCGATGAAGTAGCAAATAGTTTTTACGATCTATACCATTTTGTTACAAAGGATGGAAAAGATTTGTATATGGACCCGGTTGAATCAAATAAAAAGAATGGTGATGGCTATGAGAATAATGAGTCAGTATTTAAGGGAGTTGAGTTTGTAGAGTAAAAATTTTTAGACTTGTCACAAAATAGAGCCTTCAAGTGTTTATATAGTGTAAGGGTAATTGATAAGGGCTTATATAAAAACAGTAATCTTACAAATATGTAAGGTAAATGTAAGCATCGCAGATGGATATAATAATATGCATTTGCTATGATATATGCATGAAGAAAAAATTTATAGAGAATTAACCGTGAAAAAATTTATTTAGAGGAATCGAACAAGAGGTTCAGGAAAAGATTTAGGAGGGATTGTAGTGAAAAAGTTTTTGAGGGAAAAGATCAACAATTTATTTGCAACATCGAAGAGAACAAAGCGTGAGACAAAAATTAAAGAAAACATTGATTTCGAATTTAGATTCGTAAATCAGATGGAAATGTAGGGCGAAAAGATTTAAATAAAATCTCTGGAAAGCAGGTTGAGTAATACCTGAGTTTCCGGAGATTTTTTTATGCAGAAAATGCTTGATAAATGGATTTCGTAATAATTTTGTAAAATTTAGGATTTTGTCGTATAATATAGAGGAGTGTGGGTTAACGTAGGGTAGATGTTAACTCAATTCATGGTAAATATGTGGGGATACATAGTTTATATAGGAAGGATTATAGAGAAAAGATGAAGAAGAAAAAGTATTTGGCGATAGGCGGAGCTTGTGTTGTTTTAACGCTTGGGGCGTTTTTCTCAACACAGAATAAAGGGAAATCGGATGACAATCAGAATATAAGCAAGGCAGCAGGTGCAGTTACAAATGTTGAGAATACTACATCAGAGGGGGCTGCAGGATCATCAAATAATGGTGAGGCTACTACTGAAAAGTCTGAAGGTGGTGAGGGCTCAGGTGAAATTAATGATCCTGAGACTAAGGAAATTGCCACGCCTAATAAGAAACTTACAAAGTATGAAAAGTATAAGGAAACGCTTAAGGGCATGGGTGTCGTTGATCTTGGCGACATCGATGTTGAGGCTTTGTATGTTCATGAGACTATGGATAAAAAATCAAAAACTGTTGGGTATATTCCTCATGGTGGAAAGATGAAAATCCTTGAAAAACTTGATGATAACAATTGGTATAAGATTAAGTCTGGTAAGATAAAAGGATTTGTTCGCAGCAAATACGTTCTTACAGGTAAGAAGATGAAGGAAGCCATAGTTTATAATAAGGACGTTATTGCTCATGTTGAAGGTGAGAATGTAGGAATACTTGGTAAGGCAAATAGAGATAGTACAGTTGTTGCAATTGGATATAAGGAAGCTGATTATCCAATTGAGGCTTTTAGTGATAATAGAAAGTATGCATATGTTGAGAGAACAGCCACAATAACAGGCTGGATTCCTATTTCAAAGATTAAGATTCAGGTTACTTGTCCTAAGGCTATGGATAAAGAAGAATTTAAGGAATATCAGAGAGAGTATTCTGAAAAAGAAAAGAAGGAATTAGAAAGTTATCTTTCAATTTCATTACAGCCTACTGGTAATTCTTTATTGGATTCGATAATTAAACTTGTATCTCATAATGAATCTGGTAATTTCAAATCTGCTAGAAATCCAATTACAGGTGGTGAAAAGACTATTACTGTTGGTGCATGGCAGTGGTATGGTGAGAATGCTCATAATATTTTAAGACAGATTTGTAATGCTAACAGGGATAAGGCTGCTGAAATAATTGAGAGTGCATTTGCTGGAAGACGAGGAAGAGATAAGGCAGAGAAACTCTATGAGGATATTTTAGGTAGTAAAAACTGGGTTAACGAAAAGAGATTATTTAGTAATGAGGAACTAATTGCAGTTAAGGGTCTTCTTGGAAGTGATCAGGGTGTTAAAGTTCAAAGCTCTAAGATTCAGTCTGACATTCAAGCTAAGGTTACCGTTGCAATTCGTACATATAATTTATCAAATGATGCGTTAGTTGCATATTTTTGTGATTTATTCTGGCAGAATCCTGCACAGGCAAGAGCAGTTGTAGATGAATGCATTGATCATTTTGGCGGGGCAAGAGGTTTTTCTAGAGCAAGAAATGGTCTTAGATATCTTCACAGAAAAGCTTTAAATAATCATACATTTGGTAGATTTACAAGACGTCGTGAATATACATATTCATATTGCCAGCGTCTTGATGAAAATTAGAAGAAAAAAAAGAAATATACTAGGAGGGTATAATAATGAATAAGAAACTTTTAAAGAAAGCTAAAACTAATAAATACGTAGTAAAATAAAGGATTTACAAGGGAAACTCGTGATAAGAGTTTCCCTTATTTTAACTATATTGGCAAAAATGGTTAACGATAGTTAAAATTTTGCTTGACTTTGTATAATTGATTTAATATAATGGAAATCGAGTGAGAAAAAGAGTAAAGTACATACAGATTGATTTAGGAAAACTGTATGTGTTTTGCTTTTTTTATTTGTACGGAATAAAGGGAAGATAAATAATTAAATATATATAAGGATAATACAGGAAACTAGGGACTTGCGCGGGAAAGGGTTCTTAGTTTTTTGCTTTTATAAATGTGTGAATTTATAATTGAGGGATTATAACTTTCAGTTTAAAACAGAGAGAATTGGGAAAGCTCTCCTGTTAGTCAGGGGTAAGAAATTATATTGGAGGAAACAAAAAATGAGAAATGTATGGAAGAAAGTATGCGCATGCGTACTTTGTGCAACTATGATGGTAGGCGTTAAGGTACCATCAACAAGTAAGCAGGATATGATTAATGTTACTGCTGAAGATGATCATGATGGTGAGTTTACTTATCAGAAAAAAACGTATCAATATAAAAATATTGATTCGTCAAAAATTTCAATTGTTAGAATTAAGGAGCAAGGTGGAGAAGTTACAGTTCCATCAACTGTAACTATTGGAGGAAAGAAAAAAACAGTAACAAGGATTGATGGTCCATTTGCTGATTATCAGACATATACTGCTATTTCGTTACCTAGTACAGTAACCGAGGTTTCATATAGTGCATTTGCTTTTTGCGTTATTAACAAATTAAAACTTTCTGATAACTTGGAAAAAATTGGAGAGTGGGTTTTTTGGGGAGCAGATATAAAGCAGATAAGTTGTGCTTCTAAAAAGCTTAAAGAAGTGGGCGGATATATTTTCTGTGATGCAAAAAGTCCTGATATCGTAGTGTTAGGAGATTGGCTTGTTAGATATAATGTTCCAAGCGATGTAAAAACTATTGATTTGACATCAAGTAAGTTATCGGGAGTAACAAAGGCAGTTAATTTCGTTTTTAATTTTGATGAACATGTTACTGATTTAAAAATCGGAAATAATAATGCTTTACTTAAGACAAATTATTATTGGAATGGTTGTCAGCGCAATATTAAAAATGTTTATTTAAATGGAAAACTTGTAAAATGTACAGGTGCAAATGAAACAGTTCCTAAGATTATAAAGGATAACTATGATTTCTTTGATTGGGGAAATTTTAATGCTGAGTATACAAAGCAGAAAGCGAAATATGTTTTAAATAATTTAGGATTAAATTATTATGGACCTAATAACAAAATTATTGGTACATTATCAGCCGCTGAAGAATATAAGATATGTAAAAAAGTACATGATTATATCGTGAAAAATTATACATATGATGTAAAAGCGAATGGTTCATTTGGAAAAGTATTTAATTGTCATACAGTAACAAAATGTCAGTATGATTGTCAGATGTATGCATATTTAGTTGAATGTGCGGGCGTTGATGCAGAAACATGTTATCAAGAAGGCGGAAATCATGCCTGGGATGTTGTCAGTATAGGTGGTAATTTGTACTATGTTGATACAACAAATGATAGAGCGAATCATATGTATTGTTTATTCTTGTACTCAAATGAAACAAGTGATAAGGGAACAGATATGTGGGGAGGAGGTCATATAAATCCTAACCAAAGATATACAAATTATGCTAGTGATAAGTGGGATCTTCAAACTCATCCATTTGCAAATAGAAATTTAAATGGTAAAAGACCAAATTGTAATATTATTCATGGAGATATAAATAAAGATTATTATTGTAGAGGCGGAGATGATGAAATGCTTGGTGCATTCCTTTGCGTGGGAAGCACAATAAGAAATAAGTGCTTACAATCAAAAGATGGATATGTTTCTTTAACAGATAGTGAATTTAAGACAATTAATTCATCTACAAGTGGTAATAAGACAATAACATTAGCTAAGAAAGAAAATGGTAAGATTAAATTATTATTTGATCCATCAGCATGTGATGTGAATTTTGATGGCGCAGTTAATATTTGTGACTTGGTTTGTATTGCTCAGAGATTGGGAGATCCATTAAAAAAATAATATATAGGACAATTGAGGGCTAGATAGATATAACTTAAGTTTATGTTTATCTAGTTCTCTATTATTAAAACATGAAATATTTTGAGGGGAAGAAATATTGTTTTGTTTTTTATTATAAGGGTTTTGTAGATTAAGATATTGGAGGATGAAAAATGAAAAAGAAAATGAAGAAGGTATGTGCAGGCATACTGTGTGCTGCGTTAGCACTAACAGTAATGGTACCAACAACAAAGGTTGAAGATGTTGTAACAGTTGCAGCAGAAGAAAATTATGACGGAGAAGTTATTTACAACGGAAGAACCTATCAATACAAGATTAAGAGTGAAACAGAAGTAGGGTTAGTTAGTGTAAAAGAAGGGGGCGGGGAGTTAGGTATTCCATCAAGGGTGATGATTGGTCGTACATATTATTCGGTAACTTCTTTGGAAAACAGATTTGGATTTGCACAAAAGTTTTCAAAGGTTTATGTACCAAACACAGTTAAGACACTTGGTGAACGAGTATTTGAACAATCAAAAATAGATGTTTTACAGCTTTCAAATAATCTTGAGGAAGTGGGGCTCGCTTTTTGTATAGGAGCAAGTGTTAATACTGTAAGTTGTAAGGCCAAGAATATTAAGGAAATAAAAGATGGATGTTTTCAAAAGTCAACAACACCGGAGGTACTTGTTTTAGGTAATTGGCTTATTAAGGCAGAACCAAGAAAAGGAAGTCGTTACTTAGACTTATCTAAATCATCATTAGCAAATGTTGATAAAGTTTATGGTCGTGCAATAAGTTTTGATGAAAGTGTAACTGAATTAATGCTTTCTAGTAAGATTGATTATGGTGCTATATTAAAAAAAGAATCATTTAAAAATCGTTGTAATAGATTTATAGAGAATGTATATATTGATGGATGTCAAGTAAGATGTAATTACGCTAATGATACATGTCCAAATATTATAAAGAAAAATTATTCTGCTTTTGAAATGACTCCGTTTAGTTTGAATTACTCATATGATAAAGCAAAATATTTATTAAAAAAATTAGGAATTACGTATTATGGAAAAGAATGTGAAAAGGTAAAAGGAACATTAAGTGTTAAGGAAGAATATGATATTGCATTAACATTACATGATTATATAGTGAATAATTATGTTTATGATGAAAATATACAATCTTCTTTTGATTCAGTGTTTAATTGTCACACAGTTACAAAATGTCAGTATGATGCGGAAATGTATGCATTTTTATTAGAATGTGCGGGTGTTGAATCAGAAGTTGTTTTTTCAGCACAATTATATCCAGTAAGTAGTAGTGAAAAAGAAAAACGTATGGAAGAAAACCCAGGAATAGTTTTTCCAAAAGGTAATTATATATACGGATATGAAGCGCACCATGGGTGGAATGCAGTAAAAATAGGCGGAAAATGGTATTATATAGATACTACGGCTGATCGTAAAAGTGATTTTTATGCTTGCTTTTTATTCTCTAATGAAACAATTGAAAAAGGAACTCTTTTTTATAAATTTATGGATTTGAGTACAGAACTATCAGAAGAAGGAAAATATAGATTAGTTTGTTACAATGATAAAAATCATGTGT
>Ga0247609_10000269_pt1 | contig 75551 bp, 79 predicted proteins | sample 172DNAGHGlowgp2_FD_193487 | JGI IMG/M metagenome (GOLD analysis project Ga0247609, IMG submission 193487) | Sheep rumen microbial communities from Palmerston North, Manawatu-Wanganui, New Zealand - 1728 DNA GHGlow gp2 | ecosystem: Host-associated > Mammals > Digestive system > Stomach > Rumen ...
GCCTTTTACTACACCGTGGCTAAATTCTACCTTCCATTCATGCAGACTCAGACCAGTATCAGCACATGTTGCACTATCACAGTCGCCATTTTCATCGCATGTGCCACAATAATCGCCATTATCATATCCATGATAAGCGCTTGATGTTCCGTCGGTTGCTGCCAATGAACTCGTTAAACCACACACTGGTCCGACAAAACATGAATTAGATGCTGCTTTTATCTTCCAGCCGGCAAAGGTATAGCCCGTTTTTGTTGGCGCCGTTGATGGTATGGTTAAACCACTATCGTATGTACAATTGTTCGCCGCACTTTGGACATTTAATTGTTGGTCGCCATTGTACCATTTTAACTGTATTGTGTTCGCCTGCCAACCTGCGGTTAAATTCGCGGGTCCGGTATATGTATTCAACACATTATACACGCACATATTATCGCCAGTATCATTCGGACTTATACCAGTTGCAAATGCCGGCACAGCCAACATTATCGCCAGTGTTGATATTATTATTTTTTTCATGTTTCTCTCCTTTTGTTGTTATTCCCCTCCACTTGTCCCACGAAGCCTTGGCGAAGTGGGATGAAGGGGGCGGACCACCTAGTGGTGGGGAGGGTTATTCCCTCGCAATGACAAAAGTCTTTCGACTTTTGTAAAAACACGCACAAAAACCGCCGGATATAAAGGCGGTTGGAGGCTCAAAACAATTTAGATAGAAAATTGCGTGCTTATTCAATATATTCGCAACCCTCCAACCCAAAGTTGGAGCTTTTTACGTCTGTCGACGCTATCTAAAAGGGTTTTGAGTCCCATCAGCAAAATCTTTGCTGACATATACATATTATCACAAATATAAAATCAAAAAAAGAGAAAAAATAAAAAAAGTCCGACCAATCGGTCGGACTTTTTTAACTTGGTTTTCTTGATTAGAAATCGACACCGAATTTAGCACCGAAACCAAAACCATCAAGATCTTCCCATTGACCTTTGCCTGTGTGGTCAATTTCTTTTGTGATATAAAGACCGATGTATTTAGTTGTATCAATGTTCAAATTCAAACCAGCAGTCACATCCCAATAACCTGCTGCTTCTGGATCGCCATAGCGGTCAAGAATCTTGAAGTAATCAGCAGACACAACCCATGACCAATAATCACTCATTTGCCAGAAACCTGCAAACCCAAGGTTCATTATGTGATTTTGCCACACATCATCATCATCTGCCCAATTGAACATTTCAGAATTAGCATAGATTAAATTAAAGTGACCAGCCAATGTCCAATCTTTATGAACATAACCACCACGAACACCGATTCTTGCAGCGTATGTTGTCAAATCTTTATCCAAGAATTTATAACCGTATGCACGCATTGGGCCCATACCATAACCAGCACCCAAATCTAATTTCCAAGAACCAGAACCAATCAAACGATATGTAGCATCAACTTCTACATCGTTCCAAGAAACACTGCTGAATGTGTTATTTTCAGACATAGATGTTTCCACAGCCAACATAAAGCTATCTGTAAAGCCAACACCAAAACGTTCACCCAATGTCACATCGCGAGTCTTCTGGGTATGAGATTCCAAACTGGTTTCACTTACGAAGTGATGTTTTTGTGGCATATACAAAGGATTGCCATCTAAAACGTTCTTTGCAGCCGCGTCCGCGCCAGATACAGCCATAACAGCCAACAAAGATGTCAATGCAATTTTTTTCATATTTTATCCTCTATTTTTGTTATGTTTATACTAGAACACGTCATCTAGTTATAGGCATTCTATCACATTTTTTTTCATTTTCCCAGTAAAAAAAACGGGTCCAGCCGGACCCGCTTTTTTCACTTGACAAAAGACTAGAAATCAACACCAAATCTGATGCCGTATCCAAAACCCTTATCCCAACCCCATTCGTCATGGTTGTCACCTTCTTCGTGATTCAAAGAACCATTGATGTAAGCACCAACGAATTTAGTTGCGTCAATGTTATAGTTGATACCGAATTCACCTTCCCATGTGCCAGCATTTTTGACTTTGACACCTGGGGTACCATACCATTCTTTATCCATGATACCAGTGTATTCAACACCAGCAACCAAACTTAAACGATCGCAAACAACATATTGACCGTCCACACCCAATGTCAAAGCATGAACACCTTGTTTACCTTCGCCTTCGTTCCAATTGAAAGATTCTGTATTCTGGTATTCAAACAAAGCCTTTCCAGCGATTGTCCAATTAGATGCAACATATCCACCACGAACACCGACAGCCCATGTGTACATTGTATCTTCTTTATCAAGCCATGCATCATGGTCGCCAATTCTTGGGTGATTATATATGCCATCTACATCATAAGCCGCCAACACATCTAACTTCCAACCGTCCATATCCAACGCGCGGAAAGTCAAAGCAAAACTTACATCTTCCCATGCATATTCATCGAACGCTTTGTTTTCTGCCAAAGATGTTGCAACATTGACAGACAAATTATCCAAAACACCATAACCAAATTCTTCATTCAATTTCCAAGGTGTATCATTCTTTGTATGAGATTCAAGTTCTGTCACACTATAAAAATGACCCGCCTTTGGCATATACAATGGATTACCATCAATAACATTAGCAGCGTGTGCGCCAGAAACAGCAAACACAGCCAATAAAGATGTCAAAGCAATTTTTTTCATGATTTTATCCTTTCTTCTCTCTGTTGATTAAGAATCAGGTTTCTTTCCTGATAAGAATATTATCTCATAAACAAAGGCAATTCGCAAGAAAATATATTTCTTGATAAACAACGAATGTCGTGATACAATGGCGCACGTTGTGATTTTTTAATTTTGTGTACTCTTCTTTTTCTTGATTTCCCGCCACTTATCGTGATGTTTTTGATGTTCACTGTAATCTTTGGAAAAACGATGACCACCGCGTCCGTCTGCAACGAAAAATAAATATTTTGTATGCGCAGGTTTCATCACTGCACGAATCGCATCTTTTCCAACATTAGCAATTGGTGCTGGAGGCAAACCATTATATCGATAAGTATTATATGGACTATCTATTTTCAAGTGTCCAGAAAGCAAAGGTTCCCCACGCATATCGCCATAGCCTTCTGTTAAAACATAAACAACCGTCGGATCTGCCTGCAAGCGCATATTTATATTCAATCGATTCAAATAAACACTTGCCACAATAGGCATCTCTTTGACACGCGGGGTTTCTTTTTGCACAATCGAAGCCAACACCAAAACCTCATTAAAATCTTTAAGTGGCACTGGCAAGCGCGCATTTTCAAAAGACTTCCGTACCGTATCCATTTTTGCACGCGCCAATTCCAAAACAGCCAATCGCGAAGTTCCACGCGCAACGCGATATGTGTCTGGAAAAATTTCCCCGTCATGCAAATTGCACACCGGTTTTTCTTCTTCACAATCTACATCCCCAACAAGATATGGAATATTCATCAACATCGCTTTGATTTGTTTAACGGTGTACCCCTCTGGTATAGTGACAGTTGTCGTGGCAATCTGTCCACGCGACAACATAGAAGCAATATTCCAAACCCCTGCCCCACGCGGTATATCATATTCGCCCGCCTGAATAGTTCCGCCATTCATACGAATCGAAAAATAAAACAATTCCTTGGAATAAATAATCTTGTTATTATAAAGATAATTCGTCATACGCGTAATCGACGCACCACGCGGAACAACAATGTTTATACCCTTTTTAACTGGCGACCAAAGATTGAAAACATAGAACACAGCGAACACAAGCACACAACCAATTGCCAGTGTGAATTTGGTCCAATCTTTGATTTTTTTCCATTGTCTTTTTGTTATGAATTTCATATTTGATGATTATAAACATTGTTCAAATAAAAACAATAGAATTTATAATCTTATAAATTATTTCTTCAAATATTTTTCTGCCCACTTGCGTAATCTTTCTGGGGTCACGCCAGGTTCAAAAACTTCACCTCTTTCAACATACGCTTTGGGTGCCAATGCTGAAATGTTTTTATGAACATTCCCGATACCACTTCCTCCAGAAGTTGCAAACGGCACAATTATTTTTTCATTCATATTGTGCATTTCAACAAAAGTATCTATGATAGACGGTTCACGATACCACCAAATTGGGAAGCCCAAAAATATAACATCGTATTTTTCAATATCACGAACATGCGATTCAATTTTCGGACGACAAGTTTTATCTTTCATTTCAACAGTCGAACGACTGTTATCATCAGTCCAATCTAAATCTTGCTTGGTATACAATTCTTTTGGCACAATTTCGAAAAGTTCTGCATCAATAGATTTAGCCAACATACTTGCAATTCGTTTAGTAGTATCTGTCGCCGAGAAAAAAGCAACCAAAGCGCGTTTCATAAATTCTCCTTTTTTTAATTCTATGTATGTATTATACTATGTACACCAATAAAATCAAAAAGAATGAATTCCAAAAAAATACCGCACACGGCGGTATTTTTTAACATATAAATAAATTTTTATCTTTTTGCACCAAAGCCCAAATTCATACGAACTTCGTCATTACGATGCATCGTAAGCGGATCTTCTGGATCATCACTAAAACCTACTGCGACATCGCCACAAACCCCACCGGCGCAATCACGAACCTGAACAATACCAACAGATTCGTACGGCACATTATTATCGCCATAATAACGAATATCAGAATTAATACGATCTATTGCTTCCTTGTTATTAGAATTTTCATTTATTTCTGCAATCGTAGCATCATTTGGAACATCTTGATAATTATATTCATACTGAGACACACTGTTATCCAATGTCACACCATTTCCTGTATCGCTTAACATACGAAAAGCATCATCTGCTCCCTTGTAATGATTCAAAACCATAGTTTTATCATCACCAGATTCTGTATATTTCACATCATACCAATTAGCAAACTTCGCCGTAAGTTCACTAGCACCTGTATTTTTATTAAATGTAAGTTTTGCATCTGCGTCCAAAGTAAGCCCTTCTCCTGTTCCTTCGCCATTATGTATTGCGATAACAGAACCTGTTGCCTTGCCATTAAATGTAGCATCATCTGCAATATCTTCATGTTCTATTTTTTTGACATCATATCCACCCATAAATACAGGACGCCAACCGTCCAAAACATCAATATCTATTCCACCAAAATCAGAATATCTTAAACCCATCTTGCTGCCCAAAGAATTATATGTCAAAACCGCGTCTTGGAGACCATTATGGTTTACTTGACCAGTGAATTGTTTGGACGCATCCTTATTTTCCGGATTATAATCAACACGTTCAAATATCATACCTTCGTCTTCTGGATCATCTTCTTCATCTGGCAGCATGTACAAATGTGTAATCTCACCAGTTATTTCGTCTATGACAAATTGAAATTCGCCACCAAAACCTTCATCTGCAGAAGCAAATTTTACATTATCCAACTTATAAGAATCATAAGTTTTTCCATTATATGTAAAAGGAGAACGACCAATATTCACCGTACTACCATCTGTGGCAACACCAATTTCAGAAACCATACTAGTTAAAACACTATTAGATTCCGCAGCACCTTCAGTCACAGTACCAGCAGTTCCTGCACGCACTACATCAATCTTGTGATAAGAAGTTGAAGAGCCACCAGAACCACCGCCACAAGCCGCCAACATACAAACCAAGGATAAAATCGAAATCTTTTTCATAAATATTCTCCTTTAATTTTTATCAACTTCAATAATAATAGCATGTAAGAGACAACAAAACAATCTTTTTATTTTATTCCTATCGACCTTAAACCATAACACCACAACAAAATAAATAATACCGCACACGGCGGTAAAAAATTATTTGTTCTGTCCCCATTCGTTAAAACTTCGGGTGACACTCCTTCGCCATAACTTCTCTGCTTTGGGTGGCTTGCCACCCAAAGCATCGCAGAACGGAATAGATGACAAATTAAAAAATTGTAAATTATGATACTAATTTGGTGGCTTGCCACCCGAAGCATCGCAGATGCGAAGGGTGGTCGGAGTGGCGGGGCTGTAAATTCCCACTCTTTTCATTCGCGGGCCCCTTTCACTCCGCTTCGCTCCGTCCCGAACCCGAATATTGCACTGCAATATACACTTTCAAACCATAACACCACAACAAAATAAATAATACCGCACACGGCGGTATTATTCATTTTGGTCGGAGTGGCGGGGTTCGAACCCGCGACCTTTTGCCCCCCAGACAAACGCGCTACCAGGCTGCGCTACACCCCGAAAACTCTTTGTTTTAATAAATTTTGCGTTGATAGAAACAAATCGTTTGGCAATTTATCTAAATCGAACCAAACCCATTTCGCACACTTATCTAATTCACGAACAATTGGCATTTGACATACATTCATAACTTTGTAATGCACAGTTCGATAAAAACTATCACCAAAATCATCGTGTGTAAGTCCGACATATTCCAACATATGCGGTTCAATAACAGTACCTGTTTCTTCCCATGCTTCACGAACAGCAGTCTGCCTTATGCTCTCACCAACTTCCGGTTTACCCCCAGGTGCAGCCCAAGTATTAAACCCATGCTTTGAAAGACGCAAACCCAACAAGACCTGGCCCGAAGTGTTAAACAACCACACACCTACACCAGTTTTTATAATATTTTTATCATTCAAACGCATATTGGCCGTCCACACTTTGCCATTAAACATCACCAGACATTCTAATAAAAATACAACTTCGTCATATTTTTTGGTCGGAGTAGCGGGGTTCGAACCCACGACCTCTACGTCCCGAACGTAGCGCTCTACCAGGCTGAGCTATACTCCGAAAACTTTCTGATTCTGCAACACTGATTTCAATTTGTCAAAAAGTTTATTTCACACGTTTCAGAACCAAACTCGCATTCGTCCCACCAAAGCCAAAGGAATTACTTAACGCAACATCGACTTGGCGTTTTTGGGCTTTGTTTGGAACAAGGTTAAAATCACCAACTTCTTCTATTGGATTTTCCAAATTGATTGTTGGTGGAACGATATTATCACGAATCGCCAAGGCACAGAACAAAGCCTCTATCGCACCTGCTGCGCCCAACAAATGTCCAGTCATAGACTTGGTTGATGACATACATGTTTTTTTGGCATCAAATAATTCCTTTACCGCTAACAATTCGCCAACATCACCCAAACCAGTCGAAGTTCCATGTGCGTTTACGTAATCAACTTCATTTGGTTTAACGCCGGCTTTGTCCAGTGCCATTTGCATAGCACGTTTGCCCCCTGCCCCATCTGGTAATGGCGCAGTAATATGATGGGCATCCGCAGTCATTCCAAAACCAGCAACTTCTGCATAAATTTTTGCGCCGCGTGCCTTGGCATGTTCATATTCTTCCAAGACCAAAATACCTGCACCCTCACCGATAACAAAACCGTCCCTGTCCCTGTCCCAAGGACGCGAAGCCCGTTCTGGTTCATCGTTGCGATCACTTAACGCATGCATAGCGGCAAAGCCAATCATTCCCAATCTGCATACCGCAGATTCAGCCCCACCACAAATCATAATATCAGCATCACCACGTTTTATAATTTCCATTGCTTCACCAACAGAATGAGAACCTGTTGCACATGCCGTCGCCATGGCTATATTTGGACCACCAAATCCATATTTAATAGATATATGTCCCGCTGGCATATTTATAACAGACTTTGGAACAAAGAAAGGACTTACAAATCTAGCACCATTTTCCAAAATTTCTGAATCTGTATTTGATATTGTGGACAAGCCACCGACACCACTACCAACAGAAACACCAATACGATTTTTATCACCCAAATAATCATTTAACCCTGCGTCTTTAATCGCTTCATCAGCAGCCACCAAAGCATACATAATTGTCTTTTCCATTTTGCGTTGTTCACGTTTATCTATGACTGCATCTGGGTTATAATCGCCAGGTTTATCACCACAAATTGGAAAACCTGCAATCTGTGAAGAAATATCAGACACATCAAATTCAGTCACTTTGTGAATACCACTTTTACCGTCCAACAAGTTTTTCCACGCATAATCTATACCAGTTCCAACCGGAGAAACAATACCCATCCCAGTTATAACAACTTTTCTCATAACATAAATCCTTTTAATAGTATAACGCGGGAATAATACAACAAAATCTTTTATAAATCAATTACATAAAAAATAATGCCGCCATTTGGCGACATTACGATAAAGCAATACAATTGAAAAATTATTTCTTTGTATGTGCATCAATATATTTTACTGCATCCCCAACTGTGGCCAACTTGGTTGCCTCTTCATCAGGAATAGTAATATTAAATTCTTTTTCTACTTCCATAACAAATTCAACAACGTCCAAAGAATCTGCACCCAAATCGTTCACAAACGAAGCAGTTTCAGTGACCTTAGATGCATCAACACCCAATTTTTCACACACAATTTCTTTTACTTTTTCAAAAGTTGACATTTTATATCCTTTATTTTTGTTAATCTTGTGGCTCTTGCTACTTAGCCGCCTTTTCACAATAAAATACCATTTTTTGACTTACCTGTCAAGATATTATAACAAACGATAACAAAATGTTGACTTTGAGAAAAAATATACTATGCGAATAAATCGTCCAGCAAATCGTTCATATTTTCACGCAAAATATCTTTGTCAGAATTCCAAACCAGCGCACGCATCAGGTATTTATGCACATCGTCCATTGTCACATTAGGTACCCCAGCAGATGTCACAATTCTTTTCCATGCAACGCGTGGGTCAGTCAAATGGAATCGCCCCCGTCCCATAAAAACCCATTCACCGTCTTGGGGTAAGTCTTGCAATAACAGTATCGCATTATTAGAAAGCGGCATATCGCACCACAAATCGTGATTAAAATCTAAATCTTCCCACCGCATCTTAAACACTTTGGTCTTTGGCGCAAAACCGTAAATCAGCATCAAAAAAGCAGACCGCAAATTTATATCTTTTTCTTTTTTTATTGCGGACACCAATTTATTCAAACCTGTTTTATTCAACCTGCGTTCACGCCGAGTGACTTGAATTTTTTCAACCGTGTCCATTGGGTTGTCTTTTCTATATCCAGTATCAATCGCATAGTTAAAAACACTTTGTAATAATTCCTGCATGCGCAAAGCCATCGCACGTCCCGCAATTTTATCAAGAACATTTTGTAAATCGTCACACGATAAATCTTGGACAGATTTTTCAAATAAATCTCTAAAGTGCAAATTTATCGCACGTTTCAATTTGTTTAATGAATCTTCACCACGACGCACACGATGCAAAAGGTACAAATCAACAAAATCTTTGAAAGAAATTTTTTTGCGTCTGATTGGAACGGGCTTGGTTGCTTCTTCTAAAACCTCAGTCACCCTTGCACGTGCAGTTTCTATATCTGTATCAGGATATTTTCCGATTATGATTCGTTTATCACGACCATTTACACGTTTTCGTACAAAGAAACTTTTTACACCGCGTTGCGTAATATACATACGCAATCTTGGTTCAGATAAATCTTGGACAACATCGAATCCAACCTCTGGCGACGGCAGGTTATCAAGAATATAAGTATTAAAGAAAAATTGATGTGCCATGACTAATCTACATTATTTCTTTACATTATTTTTCCAGTCCCCAAAAACGTCTGCGAACAAGTTCTAGTTTTTGAGACGCACTTTCCCAATCTTGATTAGCACGCACCACAACAGCATTTTGTTTTTGATATTGACAGTTTTGATTACTACACGCATGCGACCAATCAAATAATTCGCAATATTCTCTACTGAATTCATAAGGAACACCTGAAACACCTTCGCGATCAACAGTCCAATCAATGTTTCTGAAAATACAACCACCTTCACAGTGCGTTATCACATTTTCATCATGAAAACGTATATCATTTGTACGTGTTATACCATGTAAAGCATTGACAAGGTTTCTTTCTGCATTTCTACATTCTTGTCGACATTTGCGCATATCTCTAAATTGCTTTACTTTTTCATCAAACATAACTTTTCCTTTTTTCTAATATTATTACTTTTCACGCCCATGAAAAATAGAGTCAAAAAATTCGCTGCGTTTTTGCTTGTAATTATTGCGCGCCAAAACATATCGCGCATTTTTATCCGCCATAGCACAGTTTTTATTATCACAAACCTTATCTTGATTAAAACATTCGCAAAAACCCGGGGTCAGACTGGAACTTATAATCACAACAATTTTATTTATACAGACCTTGTCCTTTGGAAACATAGTTGCCACAGTTATTTCATTTTCTGCAATTCTTTCTTCTTTTTTTGCCTTGCGCAAATCTTTCCATTTTTGTTTCAAACTCATAACATTTTCCTTTTGATTATTCGCCAACTTTTAACGCATTGATAAACGCAGTTTGTGGAATTTCTACATTACCAAAGGTGCGAAGACGTTTTTTACCTTCTTTCTGCTTTTCCAGCAATTTTCTTTTACGCGTAATGTCCCCGCCATAGCATTTCGCAGTCACATCTTTGCGATACGCAGCAATTGTTTCACGCGCAATAATTTTACCCCCAATCGCCGCTTGAAGTGGTATTTTGAATTGATGACGCGGTATTAAATCTTTTAATTTTTCAACAATCTGGCGACCACGTTTTTCAGCAGCGCTTCGATGACAAAGGAACGACAAAGGTTCTACATTTTCATCATTCACCAAAATTGAAACTTTTACCAAATCAGAAACACGATAATCATACAAAACATAATCAAACGAAGCATATCCCGAAGAAAGTGATTTAACCCTGTCATAAAAATCGAATACTATCTCTGACAATGGCAATTGGTACACCAATACTGCGCGATTACCAACATACGAAATATTTTCTTGAACCCCACGACGCGATGCGCAAAGTTCCATAATCGCCCCCAAATATTTATCAGGCATCATAATTGTTGCGCGCACCCATGGTTCTTCAATAGATTCTATTTTTGTAATATCTGGCATATCCGCAGGGTTTTCCAAATCGACTGTGGATCCGTCACGAAGATGAATTTTATAAAGCACACTTGGCACTGTATTTATAAGTGACAAGTTAAATTCACGATTTAATCTTTCACTGATGATTTCCATGTGAAGCAAGCCCAAAAATCCGCAACGCAAACCAAAACCCAACGCAGAAGATTTTTCCGTGGTGAACACAAACGAAGCATCATTAAGCGCCAATTTTTCTGCCCCTTCGCGAAGATCTGGATAATCGTTTGCTTCTACCGGAAAGAAACTTGAAAACACGACCGGCACAGACGGTTTGAACCCAGGCAACATTTCAACTTCGCTTCGCGCATCACAAATTGTATCACCAACTTTGCAATCGTGTATGGTTTTCATCCCAGTAATAATAAAGCCTATTTCACCAGTATCCAAACATTCAGTATTTTCCATTTTTGGTGTGAAATAGCCAACCTTTTCAACAACATATTCAGCGCCCGTTGCAATAAACTTTATCTTTTGACCACGCGAAAGTTTTCCGTCAACGACGCGCACCAACACAACAACCCCAAGATACGAATCATACCAAGAATCAACCAGCAACGCACGCGTTGGTGCATTTTCATCCCCGCTTGGCGCTGGTAATTTATTTACGATTTCTTCCAGCAATTCTGGAACACCTGCCCCGGTCTTTCCGGAAACGCAAAGCGCATTTGATGCGTCCATACCAATAACATCAGAAATCTGTTCACGCGTCGCGACAACATCACTTGACGGCAAATCGATTTTATTTAACACAGGCAACATTTCCAAATCATTGTCCAGCGCCAGATAAGCATTCGCCAGGGTTTGCGCTTGGACCCCTTGGGTTGCATCAACCAAAATTATTGCACCTTCACACGCAGCAAGCGAACGTGACACTTCATAAGAAAAATCGACATGCCCAGGCGTATCCATTAAATTCAGTTGATATGTTTCACCGTTCTTTGCAGTATAATTTAATCGAACAGTTTGTGCCTTAATCGTAATTCCGCGTTCACGTTCTATATCCATAGAATCAAGAACTTGGGCTTTCATTTCACGCGATTCCAAACCGCCAGTATATTCAATAAGACGATCAGACAGTGTCGATTTACCATGATCGATATGCGCAACAATGGAAAAATTTCTTATATTAGATTGCTTCATTTCCAGTGTCCAAATTATTCAACAGTTCTTCAATTCTATCAGCGCGTTCCAGTGTATCATCATAAACGAATCGGATTTCAGGCACATATTTTTGATCTATTTTTTTTGCCAATTCGAATCGGACCATTTTTGTAATTTCACTAAGTCTTTTTTGTGTGGCATCACGATTATCGCGCGCATAGAAATAAAGTTTCACAAACTGCATTCCGCCATGTGATTCTGCGCCAACCAAAGACACACCAGAAATCAAAGCGTCATCAGAAAAATTACGTTGTAAAATTTCGGCAACCAGTGTTTGAACTTTGCTGGCTATTTTTTCACCACGATTAGAATTCACCTGTTTTTTCAACATAAAAAGCACTATCCCTTTGCGGCAATAATACACTGGTATATAAAAAACACAAGCAAATTATTTATACTTGAAAGAGAATGTTAAATAAATTACCATACCTTTTATGAAACTAGTTCACAAAATCTTGGAAAATTCTGCAAAGCCATGGTATGCATGGGTTGTATTTTTAATGACGGTATGTGAATCAATATTTCTTTTTATTCCCCCCGAAGTTTTTATGACCCCAGCAATTGTTGCAGATAAAAAACGCGCATTCCCGATAACTTTGGCGGCAGCATTGGGTTCTATTATTGGCGGCGCAATCGCGTATATGATTGGGTATTGGTTATTTGATACAATCGGAATATGGCTGATACAACATGTGGCAAGTATGGAAAAATTCGAATTGACTCAATCTCTTTTCAATAAATATGGAATAATGATAATCATATTGACCGCTATCACACCGATACCGTACAAAGTCTTGGCAATATGCGCAGGTTTTTTACAATATCCAATTTTGGTATTTTTGGGCGTGTCTGCGATATTCAGAACTGGGCGATTTGCGATTATAGGCTTTTTGCTTTGGCGTTTTCAAAAACAAGCAAACACATTGGTAAAAAAGTACGCATGGCAATTGACGGCCGCGGCAATAATATTCGCCCTGTGTGGTTTAATGATAATGATGTTGGTTTAAAGATTTTACTAAAAACCACCCACACTTCTGGGGGTATGTTCAAAGGATAAGAGAAACTTTTATATTCATGACCGAACCTTAAAAACCTTATGTCATCCTGAGCGAAGCATGAGGATCCAGTAATAATAATGTTGTCTGGCGGAACGCCAGACCCTTTATAACCTGGGTTGCCGCGGTCGTCTGCTGACGAACAGCAACGCTGTCGCCAGGACAGACTCCCTCGCAATGACATAAGGTTTTTATGGTTCAGTAATTGTAAAGTATCTGGAATGCCACCCTCCCCACCGCTCCGCGGTCCGCCCCCGCCCCAGGCGGGGAATTTTTAATTCCCAGCAACCCCGAACACCGCCGCACGGTAGGGCGAGTGGCCCCGGACATAGTCGGCGCAGTAGCCCGCGCAACCGTAGGCACAAGGGTCCGCGGACCCGAGGTCGCCGAGGAACACCCAAGCAAGGGACGAGACATTACAAGAAGAGCCACCAGTTGGTGTATAACTTTCCGCATGGCACCAACAATACTGTCCCGTTGAACTGCTGCTAAATGTCCCGGTCGGTTGGCACATACCGGGTAAGGTAAATGCCTGTGACTCTAATGCCATCATTTGTGCCATCGCTTCTTCTTCCGTTATGGTGCCAGCTTCCATTTGTGCTTCTAGTTGGTAGTATTGTGCCTCCAATACACTTAAATCTCCCCCAGGATTGTTATTACAACTGGCTGTACCTCTCACAATTCCATGACTAAATTCTACCGCCCATGTCTGGTCTGATGTTAATCCATATTCTGTGGCGTGATAAATATTTGCACCATTTTCCCCAGTGCTATCATTTCTGAATCCGTATGCATCTTCATTCGTTGGCTCTATACTCGCAACTGCACTCGTTAAACCACATACTGGTCCGACAAAACACGCATTCGATTCGGATGCCGCTTTTATCTTCCAGCCAGCAAAGGTATATCCGGTTTTTGTTGGTGCCGTTGATGGTATGGTTAAACCACTATCGTATGTACAATTGTTCGCTGCACTTTGGACATTTAATTGTTGGTCACCATTGTACCATTTTAACTGAATTGTATTTGCTTGCCAGCCCGCTTGTAAATTCGCAGGTCCGGTATATGTGCTTAATACATCATATACGCACATATTATCACCGGTATCACTTGGTGAGATACCTGTTGCAAACGCCGGTACCGTCAACATTACCGCCAGTGTTGATATTATTGTTTTTTTCATGTTTTCTCTCCTTTTGTTTGTCATTGCGAGCGTGTGAGATAACAACCAAGCCTGCTGTTGTTATCGAGCATGCGTGGCAACCCAGGTCAATAGAGTGTCTGGTGTTCCGCCAGACGGCTTCTTTATTTACTGGATCCCCACGCTTCGCTCGGGATGACACAGTCCTTTTGTGGGCTGTATCCCGAAAAACTCCACATACAATTTGGCAATATGATCCCATAGCCAAACAAAAACCACCTTTGCTATGCTCCCTTTCAGAGGTGGTTGGAGGTTCAGAACAATTCAAGTGAAATTGTGCGCCTATTCATGCAGTTGCATTTATTTAGCGACCCTCCAACCATTTTGGCTGGAGATTTAATGTCCGATTAAATACCAGACACACTTGAAAAGGGTTCTGACACCCCGTCAGTAAAAACTTTCACCGACACGAGCATTATATCATAAAAATCACATTGAAACAAAGAAAAAATTTTATTCGCCCTGCCCCGAACAAAACTTCAATTACCATATAATTCTCTTGCCCGAAAAGAAAATATTTTCTATGATGCTTTTATAATGGAAGACAAGACTGTTATTTCTTTTGCAAATGTATCCGCCAATTATGATAACAAGCATGATATTCTGGCGGACGTGTCTTTTAATATCAGCAACGGTTCCTTCTATTTTCTGACTGGTGCCAGTGGCGCGGGAAAAACAACTCTGCTTCGCCTTATCTTTCAACTGCATAAACCTGCCAACGGAAAAATAAGGCTTTTTAATCAAGACTGTGACACACTGGACCGCGCAGGTATTACCGCACTGCGTCAAAAAATGGCTATTGTTTTTCAAGAATATTCTCTTATATCACACATGACGGTGTTTGATAATGTTGCACTACCCTTGCGCGTTCGCGGTTTTTCAAATGATAAAATAAAAAAGTTGGTGACCAAGACTTTGGAATGGGTGGGGCTTGGGAAATACGCAAATGCGTACCCAATGGAACTGAGCGGGGGTCAGCAACAGCGCGTATCTGTTGCACGCGCAATTATTATTCAGCCTGAAATTTTACTGGCAGACGAACCAACTGGAAATCTTGATGATGAAAACGCTTCGCGGTTAATGGAACTTTTTTTACAGATGAATAAAATTATGGGAACTACTGTGATATTGGCAACCCATAATAAAAAGTTGCTAGAAACATATAAATTTCCGGTAATAAGTGTCGACAATCATCATGTGTCATTTAATGGTGCTTTTGATAAGAAATCTGAATCGTCTGAATCATCACGCCGGTGGAAAGGACCCCAGCCGCAAAATTATTTCGCAGACCTGTCACAACAATTGGAAAGTATTGGAAAAGATAAATGAAAAAAACAAATCTTGTGTTTTCTCTCGTTCGCGACCAGTCAATATTTATGACTGTGATTTTGTCTGTTTTGACATTTTTGTCTGTGTTGGCTTTTGGTGTTGCGCTGGCTGTTGGAACTGGCGTTTCACGGTGGAATATGTCTTGGGAAAAATATGCCACAGTCCAGGTGTTAAATTCTGAAAATTCCATGGCTGTTAAAAAAATCTTTGAAGAAAATACAGACAAAATCGAATCGGTAAAGGAAATTTCAAAAAGCGATATGGAACGCATGATGAAATCGTGGGTCAGCAATGGTGCAAAAATAAATAACTATCTGCCCCAAATGTTTGAAATAAAATTAAAAAAATCTGATGATATGAAGATTATTGGCGAAAAGATTTCGCAAAAGGCGAAATTTTTACCACATTCTGCCGCATTAAAATCTTCTGTTGCCGCTGGGTGGAAACTGGTATCTATCACTGTGCTTATTATGCTAATTATACTGGCGTCTATCGGGGTATGCGTATCTTATATATCACGCAATATCGCAGTACTTCATAAACACGAACTTGAAATATTAAACCAAGTCGGGGCAAGTGACGAATTCATCACACGCCAAATGCAAATCATTGTTGGTAAGATAAGTTTTATTGCATGTATTATTGGCTTCCTTGTTGCTATGCCTGTCATCGGACTTATATTATCGACCGCACGGTCTGCGCGCGTCGGATTATTTGCAACATTGTCTTTGTCCGCAATTGATATGATTGCACTTTGCGCGTTGCCTTTTATACTGGTCAGCTTTGCAGTGTACATAACCAAAAAGACAACATTAAAAATACTGGCCGGAAAATGATGAAATACATTCCTTTATCTTTGGTGCTGATTTGCTGCTTTGTATTCGGCGGAATTATGTTCAAGTCATTTACCCCACCAAGATGTGAATCACTTTTACAAGATGATAATATATTCGTCCTTACCGGGGACGAAAGACGAATTCCATACGCGCTTAAAAAACTTGACGATTTACAATATGGGAATCTTTATATCATAGGTGCAGGTGCAGGCAACATTACCGAACGCGAACATGTCAGTATTGAGGCACAATCTAAATCTACATACCAAAATTCTTTGGCAATAAAAAAGATAGTTGAACAACAAAAACTTCACCGCGTTGTTATCATTACCACAGAAGATCACATGAATCGTTCGCTTTACCTTTTGCGAGATGTTTTGCCAGAAACAGATATTGTCCCTTGTCCTGCGTCACTAACCGGAATGCCTACGCCGATGCGCGTAAAAAGATGGGGACTGGAATACATTAAATACATAGTCACATTGATTGGAATAAGGGAAAGTTAAAATGTTAAAAAATGCTATATTCAAAACATCTCTGGCTTTGTGGTTTTTGTTGTGGGCACCATTGTTGCTGATTGGGCTGATTTCAAAAAGATTGGAACGCGCCTTTGTATGGGCAGATGCCAGTGGGGTGCTTTTCTTGGCACGTGTTATCGGTGGCATAAAATACGAAATACATTATCCTATGACCGACGATGAAAACGGAATCCCTTTTAAGCATAATATAAACCAAAGACTTGACGGGCGCGCAATCATCGCCGCAAAACATATGTCTATGATGGAAGTCGCTATTTTGGTCCACATTGTTCCAAATTACTTTTTTATAATGAAACGCGAATTGTTATGGATACCAATCTATGGATGGGCATTCAAAAGAATAGGTCTCGTTGGCGTAAATAGAAAACGCGGCGCAACCAATATGAATATGTTGGCTGAAAAGGTGACAGAAAATATCATGAAAGGAATGACTCTTATTATCTTCCCCGAAGGGACGCGTGTCGCCCCAGGACAAAAAACAAAATTAAAACGCGGACTGCTTTTCTTGGCAAACAGTCTTAAACTGCCCATTATGCCGGTTGGCGTAGACACTGGTCTTTATTGGCCAAAACGTGGAAAAATAAAATCTGGAACAGCACATATTTATTTCGAACACGAATTGCCGTCAACTGCAACACTTGACGAAGTATATGATGCCATAAATAAACACAGTTGCTAAGATAAATTTTTATTTGCACCAGGGCAGACGTTTACCGCCAGAATATTTACGTCCCACACCTTCGCGAACCAATATCAGACCAACATCTCGATTTTTTGAATCATAAACATTTGCATCTATGCGCCCCGGATATTTATCATCTTTGATATTGCTTATTTTCACAGTCGAACCCACCGGTATCAATTCGCCCAATCTTTGCCGAGCATATTCCGCACGTTCTATTTCGTCATCGCATTCGCCATGAATTTCTGGTGTATCGACATTACGCAAACGAACGGACACAGATGTTATTTCTGTATTATTATCTAACTTTATATCACCAATAAAAGTATCACCGTCGACAATATATTTAACAAAAGCAGTTGTTGCCAAACAATTTTGGCAACAACACAAAGCAATAAATAAAACAGTAAACTTTTTCATTACGGCAACTTTGGCGACCAAGTTGGCTCTGTTCCATTGATACTGTCTTTCAAATCAATGTCATAGATATTTTGCCCTGTAATATCGACACTGCGAATATGGCTGACCCTTTCTTCGCCGTCAGCAGTCCTTTCTGTTTCATAATACACCAAACGACGCGACCCAGGCGCCCAAGATGGTGCTTCCATAAACCAGCCACCCGCCAATATTTTTTCATGGCGTCCTTCTGGGTTCATAATACCGATATAGAAAGTATCATCTGCCATTTTTGTAAAGGCGATGAATTGACCGTCTGGCGACCATGCAGGCGTTGCATAGCGCCCTGCCCCAAAAGTGATACGTTGTTGCTTGCCAGTATTCAAATCAAGGACATGAATTTGTTGAGATCCAGACATATCAGAATTAAATGCCATATAACGACCGTCTGGAGAATAAGAAGGACTGGTACTTATCCCCTTGCCAAAGGTCAATTGCTTTAACCCTTTGGTGGCAATATCATATTCATATATATTTGTCACACCATTTTTAACCAAAGACAAAGCAACCTTGTTTCCGTCTGGCGAAAAACGCGGAGCAAAACTCATACCGCCAAAAGAACCTAATTTAGTTTGGTCGCCTGTTTCTAAATCAAGCACCCAAACCGTCGGATCATCATTACGATAAGACAAAAACACAACCGAAGACATATTTGGTGAAAAATGCGGCGACATTACGAAAGTATTCTTATCAGATAAATAGCGCATACCATAACCGTCCTGGTCCATTATCGCCATACGCTTTACACGATTTGTGACGGATCCTGTTTCCGCGATAAAGACAATTTGTGTATCAAAATAGCCAATTTCTCCGGTAAGACGCTCATAAATCGCATCCGCCATAATATGAGCCAATCTGCGCGCAGATTTTTTCGAAGCAACCAAACTCTGTGCTTCGATTTGTTCTTTGCCGTTAACATCCCAAAGGTAGAACTCCAATTTATATTTATCTTTGCCGTCTGGTTTAACAGATGCCTGAACCAGCGCTTGGGTTTTTATAGCAGCCCAACTTGTAAAATTAGGCATTTCATTCATTTTTACAAATTCAGGAAACGCATCATGATTTACAATACGAAAAAGCCCAGTCCGCTTCAAATCGTTTTCAACAACTTCGCGCAGCATTTTTGCATCAGATGACGATACACCGTTTGATGTTTCAAATTTTTGCACTGCAATAGATATTGGGTCTACCCCACCTGCAACAACATCAACATGCAGTTCTGCATTCGCATTCGATATAAAGACAACCGAAAACAATGCGACAAACAAAGATATAAATTTACGCATATTAAATCCTTTCCTTGGTTAAAAATTCACACAATGATACGACAAAGATTTCAAGTATGCAAACATAAAAATCACACAAAGCAGCAACAACACAAAAGTCCTTACAACCGCCAATACCCGCGCCCTTACAGGCATATACACAAATGTATTGACAAATGTAAATACAATGATATAGTCACTTGTAATCACGACCGTATAGGAGTTTGTCTATGCCCAATGTAATGCAGCAATTATTCGTAATGAACATCGAATCTTTGTTAAAAGAATACGCGGCATATCGTGCCTTCAATAAATCAGACTGTGTTATAAATATGCGAATTCCACATCAGATATTGGAAAAGATAAAAGAACTTGCTGATGCTCAACACGTTCCATATCAATCTCTTATATCTTCTGTATTATTTTCCCTAGCGAATATAGATGATTCAAAAAAAGATTAAAAAAAAGAAACCGCCCATTTGGGCGGTCTTTTAATTTATGCAAATCGGTTTACCATTTTTGCAAAACATCGCAACCCAACATCTTGGCACCGGACGCAGACATTATAAATGTCAAGATTGCACCAATCATAAACAGCAAACCAAAACCAACCAACAATGCGATACCTTTCTTTTTAATATCGTCTGTTTTGGCTTCACCACCAGAGATATACCCCCATGCCCAACCAGCGATATAAAACGCAGCACCCAAGAAAGCCATTATTCGCAAAATATTAAACACACCATGTAATCTTTGGAACAAGGTACACATTTCACTGGTCACGTGCAATTCTTCTGCAAAAGCAGGAGCGGACGCCATAACAGCAATTATCGCGAAATTGATTTTATTCATAATTTTCTTCATAAAAAACTCCTTTTTCTTTTCCTTTATTTTATCATAAAAAAAGTACATAAACAAATAAAAAAAACGCCGAAATTTTCCGGCGTCCTTTTAATATTGTGCGATTTTAACTAGCCATTGATGGAACAATTATATATCTGTTCTTCAAAGTACGTTTTTTACCGCAAGTTGCACAGCCACATTTTGGCGCGCTTTTTTCTTCTGTGAACACAGGAACAACAGCCTTTCTGTCATTGCGTTCAAAACCGAAAGTATCATCATTATACAAATCTTCACATCTTGTATTGCGATAGACAATTTTCTTGGCATCTTTAAGCGAGCGAATTTCTTCGTTAAATTTATTACCTTTTTCATTATAGTAATAGATACAATCTTTACCGTCTTGGCGATAGCGCAAATTTGTTTTGTAATAATCATAGCCAGAACAGCCAGCAATCAAAGTCAAACCCAACACAGACAATAAAACTTTATTCATTTTGTTTTCCTTATACTTTATCTCTCCGCTATCCCGATTCGTCAGTTAAATTTTGACAGAAATATTTTAATTGTCAAGTTTTTACATAAATCGTACAAAACGCCCCCTTTTGTGATATAATGTATGAATAAAGAGGGAAAAGATATGCACTATTCCGATTTCGGGCTTATAAATACCAAAAAACTGTTGATGCGTGCACTGCGCGGCAGCTATGCAGTGCCGGCTTTTAATTTTTACAATATGGAAACATTGAACGCGATATTGAATGCCGCAGAAATCACACAAAGTCCAGTTATATTGGCAGTTTCCGAAAGCGCCTTGGAATATATGGGCGAAGATATGCTGATGGGAATGATACGCGGGGCAAAATACAAAAAGAACGCGGTCGCACTGCACCTTGACCACGGACACAGTTTTGAAGCCTGCAAACACGCAATAGAAATCGGCTTTTCATCTGTAATGTTTGACGGAAGCGCCCTACCCTTATCAAAAAACATAAAAATATCGAATCAAGTGGCGGAATACGCACATAAATTTGATGTATCGGTTGAAACAGAACTTGGGATACTGGCGGGCTTTGAAGACAAAAATACAAATTCAACCAAACACAACTTTACAGACCCAAATTTAGTTCGCGATTTTGTTAAACAAACCAAAACCGATTCGCTAGCAGTCGCAATCGGCACATCGCACGGTGCTTATAAAAGACAAAACAAAAACGAATCGCTGCAGTTTGATATTTTGGAACAAATTGCGAAAAATATTCCAAACACGCCACTGGTTTTACACGGCGCATCAAGTATCCCACAAAAATATATAAAAGACATAGATAAGTTTGGTGGCAATATAAAAAATGCGTACGGTATTTCGCCAGTGCAAATTCGTCGCGCGATTTCCTTGCATATTACCAAGGTCAACATAGATTCCGATTCGCGCCTTGCATTCACGAGCGCGATTCGAAAAACATTATGTCAAAACCGCACCGTATTCGACCCACGCGTATATTTATCCTCTGCAACGAACGAAATGACCCAAAATTGCATATCCGAAATTCAAAATATCATGGGATCTGGGTACAAGATATAAAACAAAACGGCGCAAATGCGCCGTTAACAATCTTATACAAAAATAAATTAGAATGATGAAGATGCGCAGCCGTTATCAAGCGAAGTGTACAAATGTTACACGAGCGAGATAACGGCAAGCAGATTTATTATTATAATTTATTTTGCTCTTTCAACATATTCGAGTGTTTCAGTATTCACCACAATCTTTTCACCTTGTTCGATAAAGGTTGGAACCTGAACACGAACACCATTGTCCAAGATAGCAGGTTTACCACCACTGCTGGTTGCGGTTTGTCCCTTTAACGCAGGTTCTGTTTCTTCAACAGTTGCAACAACAGTTTTTGGCAAAGTGATTGATACTGGATGCCCTTCGACAAAATTGGCACGAACCAACATTTCTGGCGCCAAGAATTTCATTTGTTCACCCAATGAATCATTTGGCATTGTAAACTGTTCATAATCAGACAAATTCATAAAGAACGCATCTGTACCATCAGAATACAAATATTGGCATTCCAAATCTTCGACCATCAATTTTTCGACTTTGTCTTCTGCGCGCCAGCGATCGCCACCTTTGTTTCCAGAATCAATATCACGCAAATCAGCCTGAACAAAAGCACCGCCCTTACCCGGCTTAACCTTGGTAATCGAAGTCACAGAATAACGTTTTCCGTTATGGGAAATAACCCAACCCACACGCATATCATTAGCAATATAAGATGCCATCTTAATACCTCTTGTTTAGATTTTTAACGGATTAAGGATATAATAAAACTTTTGCATTCGCAACAAAAAATCCGTCAACCGACAGACTTTTAGCTTTTTCCAAAATAAAGTTAGAATGATGAAGATGCGCCGTTGTTGGCAAGTGCAGTGTAGTAAACCTACATAAACGCGCCAACAACTAGCAGATTTATTATTATAACTTTATTTTTTACATGCGCATCGGCATCAAGACGAACAACGAATCTGTATCCTTGTCCGTAGATTTGATAATCGTTGGTGACAAAGATTCCTGCATTTCCATTTGGAATTTTTCACCTTCGACCTGACCTGCAACATCAAGCAAGAATTTAACATTAAAGTTGATAGAAAATGTGACATCACCATTATATTCAATGTCTAATTCTTGGGTAGCAGTTCCAGCATCAGGACTGGACGCATTGATAACCAATTTGTTCATAGAAAATTCCAGTTGAACAGATTTAGTTTTATCCATACTTGCCACAGAAACCAAATCGACTGCATTTACAAATTGCTTTCTATCCAAGACAGCAATCTTGTCATTACCCTTTGGAATAACAACACGATAATTTGGATATTGTGCGTCAACCAACTTACTTGTTAATATAGCAGAGCCAACCGTAAAGCGAGCCTTGGTATCAGACAATTCAACCAAAACATCATCAACATTAGCATCTTCTAGTAATTTAGACAATTCGCCAATAACGCGACGTGGTATAATAACCGAAGGCATACCATTTGTTCCCGCAGGCGCATTTATTGCACACAAAGCCATACGCTGGGCATCAGTAGCAACCGCAGTCAATTTACCAGTATCTTCGGAAATATGAAAATAGATACCACCCAAATGATAACGAACATCATCTGTTGGAATCGCGAACTTAGTTTGATTGATTAAGTGTGCCAAATCACCAGTTGTCATTTGGAACTTGGTACTAAGGTTGCCACCAGCCATTGCTGGGAAATTTTCCGCGGACAAAGTTGGCAGATGAAACACAGCACGTCCACTGGACACGACCAATTGGTCCCCAGATTGTTTGAAACTAATTTCTGCATCGTCCGGCAATTTGCGAACAATATCATATAACATCTGAACCGGCACAGTAGTCTTGCCCGACAAAGTAATATCAGCAGCCACATGTTCAACCAATTCCAAATCAACATTTGTTGCAGACAAAATTAAATCATCACCAACTTCTATTTTAACATTGACCAATATAGGCAAAGCCGCACGTTTTTCAACGATAGACTGCATATGCCCCAGCGCACGTATTAAAACCTGACGAAACACTGAAAATTCCATAACATACTCCTGTTTTCTTTCTTATTTCTTTTTTTCTTTATCAGATTTTATCAAAAAATACCGATTCGGTGCAAGAGTAAATCTTCGCAATGCTAAATTAGTGATTTTTGACAAAAAGTATTTTTAGAAAATTTATTTTACCAATATTTTTTCCAATTTACTTTTTACTTTTTTCAAATCGTCATACTTTTTTATAGAACCTTTTTCGGCGAACGATATATCCCCTGTTTCTTCGGACACAACCAAAATTGTTGCCTTTGAATTTTCAGACATTCCCAATGCTGCCCGATGTCTTGTTCCATATTTCCACACTAATTGATCCTGGGACAACGGCAATATTGCGCCAGCATAGGCAATTTTATTATTCACAATTATAACAGCACCATCATGCAAAGGCGTTTTATTGAAAAACAAAGTCAACAACAACTCGCTTGATATAATTGCGTTCAGTTTCGTTCCATATCTTTCGATTGCAATATCTTCCAAATCTTCTGCAAAGACGATCAAAGCCCCGGTATGTTTTTCGGACATATATGCAACTGCCTTCAAAATTTCTTCGACAGATTTTTGTTTTGCGGAAACATTTGATTCACTTTGCTTGAACGCAAAGATAACGTTTTTCAACCCCTTTATATTTCCCATCAAAGCCAAAATTTTTCGCAATTCTGGTTGAAAGATAACAATTAGCCCAACGGATAAAAACAGCGCAATCCAATGCAAGAATCTGCCCAACAAATGCAAATGTAGCCGCGGCAAAATAAAACTTAGCGCCCACAAAGCACCCAAACCAACAAGACCACGTACCAACTTTTCAGATGAAGTATTTTTTACAAAACTTCTGTAAAAAGCATATACCATTATACCAATGATACAAATTTGAATAATAACTAACCAATCAAACATTTATTGTCCTCCTTTTGTTGCAAAAAATTCATCGACCAATTCTTCTATTGGTCTGTTCATCCATTCTGGATCACCACGTTTTCGTGGCGCGCCACTTTTCTTCGCAGTATCATACGGGTTATCATCTGCCAACCAACCTTCGATTAAATCACCTGCCAAAAGTCCAGCAACAAAACCACCCGCGATACTAAGTCCACCTGTCAACGGAGATAACAGCAAACCAATTCCCACCGCTGAACCAACCTTGCCAACAACCGCTGCACCATTTATTTTGAAATCTGGTTCTGCCAAATTTCCTGTTATCTGCAACGCATTGACCAAATTCCCAGACAAAGAAAGTTTTAACCCACTAACAGGAACAGAAGCCAACGACAGTTGAATTTTTTCTTGTCCCAAATCTAAACTTCCCGCCAAACGGACATTTGTAATATGCGTTTCAACAGCGACACCATTTTGTGTTTCAATCAAGCCATTACGTAATTTAACATTAGCAATTGCTTTGTCTATCGCAATCATATCACGTTTTTTACCAGTAAAAATATCTTCCACATTATGACGCAAAGTTGTCAAGAAATCTCCACCATACATATATTCAACCAGGTCAGCATGCGCATACCCTTTGTCCACAGAATACACAATCACAGGTCCTGTCATAGTCTGCATTATTCCTGACAAATCTCTACCATTTGCTTCGACATACAAATCTAGGTTCGTAGGCAATCCAGAAATAATATCATTGACATGGACTTGTTTCAATATTTCCCCGACTGATACATCCCAACCTGTCCCAGCAGCCCTTGCAGTATAAAGCCCTGTTTTATCAATATCGCCAACTATCACAGCGTGAACCCTGCCCCCACCAATACCAACAAAAGCATCTATATCAAAAGAATGATTTTTCAAGTGTAATTTCACATTCATATCATTCAAATCAAGCGAACGATAAACAATAAAATGTTTCCAATCTATTTCTACATCAGCATCCATGCCATACAAAACATCACCAAACAAAGGCATATTGTGAAACACATTTAATTCACGATCAGGGTGCACCCAAACCTTGCCTGCCCCATACCATTCTGGAAAAGATTTATAAAGATCAATACCATTTGATGTAATTTTTGCTTTCAAATACGGAGTCTTTTTTGACCAATCATAGAATCCAGAAAAACTTAACGAAGAACCCTTGATTGCAATAGAAGATTTTCTGAACGAAATTTTCTTTCTATCTATTCCACCAGACACATCCAATTTTATTTTCGGCAACCGCACCATATTTATATTAAACCACTTACCAGATTTTTCTAGGTTTGGTATTTCGCCACGAACAACAAAATCTATGGGCATTTTGCTGCTACCTTCTAATGCTATATCAGCAATCAACGCTTCACCACCAGTTGCAAAAGCGATTCGCACTGGGTATATTTTTCGCTCTGCATTATATTCAGAAAATTGGATAACAAATGGAAAATTCGTATCATAAGGTTTTACCCAACCACTGTATTCACGACTATCATGCCGCATATAATTGCTTATACCAAAACTGGACAACTGATATTTATTCCCGAAAACATCAACATGCAAATTTTCTATATCAAGTCCACCAAAAGGCAACTGTCCCACAGGATACATTTCAATTTCTGTTTTTTCTGTATCGGGTGCTTTATCTGTTTCCTTTGGTTTATTAAACACAATTGAATTTTCCCCTTTTGCATTTTTTTCAAGCGTCACATTAGCATCATAAACCGTTATACTGCGAATCGCAGGATGCGAAGAAAACAAAGAAAACAAATCTATGCGCACATTTATTTTTTTTGCAAAAAACATATTTTTATTTTTTGCCCATTCCGCATTTGGTATCCGAACATCATTTAGTTCTATTTTTGGACGCAGTGAAAAATTCCACGCAATTTTGCCATCTATTTCTATGGGCATATTCGTAGCATCCCGCAGCGCAGATAAAATATTCCCGCGCAAGGATTCAAGGTTTACCTGGCTTAACGCGATTATAACCGCGGCAATCAACCCCATGAAAAAAAAGGCTATAACTCGCAGCAACAAAATATGTCTTTTATAAAAAGTATACAAAAACATACCTTTTTTCACCCTATGGCATTTTTAATTCTAAAAACTTTATAACCGATTGCATAAAATCTGGCACTTCGGCACGCAAAGTTATTTCCTGATTTGTATCAGGATGCCTTAAAATTATCTTATATGCAAATAAAAATAATTTTTGTGTATTTAATACAGAACCAAACACGCCGTCCAAGCCATTGCGCCGTGACCCATATAAATCGTCCCCAACAATAGGCGCTTTTAATGTAAACGCACTATGTAATCGCAACTGGTGTGTTCTGCCAGTCTTTGGAGAAAACAAAACCCATGTCAATAAACCTGCGGCTTCACCCAAAACCTTGTATTCGGTTATAGCACGCTGAACCGATACACCATCTGGAATTTTCGAAGAATCATCAAAGACATGCCCTTTGGCAACATAATTATCAATAATGCCAGATTTCTGTGAAAAGGTTCCCTGCAACAAAGCCAAATATTCTTTGTGTGCAACTTTGGACTGAAATTGCGTGGACAAATTTTGCGCAGCCTTTTGATTTTTTGCAACCACTAATAAACCACTGGTTTCTTTGTCTATTCTGTGCACCAGCGATATTTTATCGTACGGAAACAATGCCGCAGCCATTTTATCCACAGACTTTTTGATTCCTGTCCCCCCCTGAACAGCCAAACCAGCAGGCTTATTAAAAACAACCATATCTGCATCATTGTAAATGATACACTTACGCAAATCTTCCAAATCAGACAATAAATACTTTTCGCCAGTTTCGTTTTTTTCCACCTTTTTATAAGACCCCAAAGTCGGCGGAATACGGACTATATCGCCAGAATGTAAAATTTCTGTTCCTTTGCACCGCGAAGAATTTATTCTTATCTGCCCACCACGACAAAGTTTATAAAAATCACGTTGCAACATTCCAGGATAATGTCGCAAAAACCAACGCAATAATCTTGTTCCAGATTCTACTTCGGAAATGGTTATAAAACCTGCCATAAACTATTCACCATACACAATAGAAACAATGTTATTGTTTCCTTCGACACAATTTCCTGTGGCGCCACTTTCTTTGTGATCCGAAGAAATATATCCCACAGAATCTATCCATGCCTTTGTCACCAAAGCCTCACAATCAGCCTTTGACAGACCATTTATTTTCACGATAAATTGACGCGTATTCAATGAATTTACAGCCAATTCATAAGTACCGCCATATGGGTTCTTGTTGCTTACCGACATAGCAGCAAATATCGTAGAATTATCAATATTTGAAAAATCATCATAATCTACCAAAAGGCTGCGCACACCAGACACAATCGTCACAACATCATCTGTCACACGCGATTGCTTTTGCCGGTTTATTCCAAGAGAAATCAACGCAAAAGCAGTAGCAGTCAACATACCCATTATAGCCAACACACCAACCATTTCTATCATTGAACGACCTGATTCTTGTCTCATTTTTACACCTCTATTTGATTTTTATATTTTATATAATATCATATTTGATATGAATATTCAATTCAGAGATTTAATAGAAAACGCACCTCTATCTCCCGGAATTTACAAGATGTACGACGGAGATGGGAATCTTTTGTATGTTGGCAAAGCAAAAAATTTATTAAATCGCCTGCGTCAATATGTTGACATTTCTAAACTTGAAACGCATAAACAAGTTATGCGCCTTTTGGTAAGACGCGTTGAATGGGAAATTACACAAAACGAATCGGACGCTTTGGTTTTGGAACAAAAACTTATTAAAACACTAAAACCAAAATATAACATTATGCTGACAGACGGAAAAATGTATCCAATGCTGGCATTGACCAAAAGTGAATATCCACGTCTATTGAAATTCCGCGGAAAAATTTCACAAAAAAAAGATGTATTCGGTCCATATCCGTCCGTATCCGCATTAAATGAAACGATAAAAACGATTCAGCGCGTTTGTAAATTACGAACATGTAATGATACGTTTATGCGCAACCGAAGCCGTCCATGTTTATTGTATCAAATTGGGCGATGCAGTGCGCCCTGCTGTATAGCGCAAACAGATTACGATAAAAACGTTCAATTGGCGCGACGTATTTTAACCGGGGACAGCGAACCTATTATCGCAGATTTAACACAACAAATGAAAGTTTTTTCTGATAAAACAGATTATGAAAATGCCGCTATTATGCGTGATAAAATTATGGCATTGACCCAAACCATAAATCTCGGTATACGACAGAAATCACCGTATACACCGAATTTAGATTGGGACAAAAATGTTAAAGAATTGGAAGAATGGCTAAACTTAAAATTGAACTGTGTTGGCGTGTTTGATAATTCACATTTGTTCGGGAAACAACCTGTTGGTGCAATGATAGCTTTCGGACATAACGGATTTGTAAAATCATCATATCGACATTTCAAACTACGCGATTCTGCGCGCGCTGGAAACGATATAGCCATGATGGAAGAATTTGTAAATCGCGCAATCAATGACGGTCCAGATTTAGATTTAATTATTGTTGACGGTGGTCACGCCCAATGGAACATTGCAACAACGGTTGCAAAAGGTCGCATACCTGTCCTTGGTGTAGCCAAAGGGGAAGTCCGAAACGGTGATGAACATTTTATTATGCCAGACGGTTCCGAAAATCACGAATTACCAAAAGATTCACCATTATTTTTACTTTTGCGAAGTGTCCGTGACGAAGCACACAGATTCGTCATAACATATCACAGAAGCGTTCGCGCAAAGCAATTGACCGCTTCCAGTTTAGATGAAATAGAAGGTATCGGTCCGAAACGCAAAAAACAATTATTACAACATTATGGCTCTGTGCGCAGTGTAATGGATGCAGACTTGAAATCTTTGATGATGGTTCCAGGTTTGGGGAAAAGCGCGGCAAAAAAAATATATGCCTATTTTCATTCATAGGTGTTATAATACAAATACAATCATACAAAAGGAGAAATAAAATGAAAATATTTGTAAACTTTTTATCGATATTCAGAATACTGGCTGCGTTTGCAATCATATTTACAATCATGTTTAACTTGCCATGGACCACGTTTATATTATTCGCACTTGGCGCATTGTCAGATTGGTTTGACGGATACTTGGCACGTAAATATAAATGTTGCACAAAACTAGGCGGTGTATTGGACCACATCGGCGATAAGTTATTGGTATGTAATACTTTGATTATGTTAACCCTTATGGGACCGGTTTGGTACATCGTTATTCCCGTGATATTCATGATAGCCCGCGAATTATACATCAGTGGTCTGCGTGAATTTTTGGGCACCCAGAAAATAGAAATGCCTGTGCCAAAGGCACGCTTTTCCATGGGCAAAATAAAAACAACGATTCAAATGATTGCGATTACAGTATTTTTATTATGGTTCGCACTGTTCGCATCTGTCACCCCTGAAACGAACAGCAGAATAATGTTTCATTTAATATACATTTTGCCGAAAATTGGTATATTTACTTTGTGGTTTGCTTTGGGCGCATCCATTTACAGTGCGATACAATATACATTCACATTTGCACAAAAATTAAAGAAAATAAAATAAAGAAAAAATATTATAATAAAAACCGCCTTTACGGCGGTTTTTGTCGTATACAGCATTTTTTATTACACGAATAAATCTTTCACAAACTGGGCATGTTCGGTGATAAACTTGAATCTGAATTCTGGTTTTTTACCCATCAAATCATAAACCAAAGTTTTTGTTTTTTCGGTATCTTCCAAACCCTCTTCAGTTTTTGGTGGTAAATCGACCCTGATTAAACGACGCGTTTTTGCGGACATAGTCGTTTCTTTTAATTGATTCGGCATCATTTCGCCAAGCCCTTTGAATCGCGATATTTCAACGCGTTTATTTTTGTATTTATTATTTTTCAAATCTTCCAATTCTTCATCAGTATCAACATAAATTGATTCGGTTCCACAAGTCAATTTATAAAGCGGTGGACAAGACAAATACAAATGTCCTCCGTAAATCAATTGCGGCATATATTGATAGAAAAACGCCATAAGCAGTGACGCGATATGACTTCCGTCCACATCCGCATCGGTCATAACGATAATTTTTTCATATCGAAGTTTCGAATCGTCCCAATTTTTTACAGTCCCTGCGCCAATAATATCAATCAAATCATTTAATTCTTTGTTGGCGCTGAATCTTTCATCAGAATTAGATAAAACATTTAAAACCTTTCCACGAAGTGGCATAATCGCCTGAGTCGCGCGGTCGCGTGCTTGCTTTGCTGTTCCGCCTGCAGATTCACCCTCTACAATAAACAATTCTGTGCCGTCAACGCCATGCTTAGAGCAATCAGCCAATTTTGCCGGCATACGAATTCTTTTTGTTGGGGTTTTACGCGCCACATCTTTGACCTGTTTAGTCTTGATACGCGCATTAGCCAAATTCACAACAAATTCCAGCAACGCATTCGCAGTCTTTGGGTCCGACGCCAAAAACATTTCCCATGGATCGCGCAAGGCATTTTCTGTATAACGTGCAACCTCTGGATTAGATAGTTTTTCTTTGGTTTGTCCCAAGAATTGCGGGGTCTTGTAAAACACAGAAACAATAGCCGCAACCGAATCGAATACATCTTCGCTTGTAATAGATGCCGCCGATTTGTTGTTTATCTTTTCACCGTATGATTTAAGCCCCTTGGTAATAGCAGCCTTGAACCCGCTTTCGTGTGTTCCGCCGTCCACCGTCGCAATAGTATTACAATACGATGCGAAAAAGCCGTCGTCCGATGCCGCACCATTTTCATCGGTCAACACAGTCAAAGCCCATTCTACACGTCCTGCATCATCAGGAAAATCAATTGCGCCACTGAAAATTTTTGGCAAGATACGCGGTTTTGAATCTGTTTTTTCTGTGACAAAATCTGCAACACCGTTTGGATAGTAAAACACTTTATCCGATTCGATATTCATATCTTCGGTGATTAAATTTGGGTTACAGTGCCATTCGATTTTCACCCCACGCGAAAGGAAAGATTTAGCCCGCGCCATACGATAAATTTTTACAGGCTTGAACACAGCGTTTTCGCCAAAGATTTTATCGTCAATTGTAAATCTGATTTTTGTTCCATGTGCCTTGGTCGGTGCGCCCTTGGTAATCGGACTGGTTGTTTTGCCACGCGAAAAAGTTTGCGTCCATTCAAAGCCGTCACGCGATACCGTCACTATCATCTCACTTGATAGCGCATTCACAACCGCAGAACCGACCCCATGCAGACCACCACTGGTCTTGTAAACATTATTATTAAACTTGCCACCAGAATGAAGGGTTGTCAAAATCACTTCCAAGGCAGATTTACCAGGATATTTCGGATGCTCATCCACCGGGATACCACGTCCATCGTCTGTTATTTCAATAGTCTTCGCATCAATCAAATTTACGATTATTTTTTTTGCGAACCCAGCAACCGCTTCGTCAATAGAATTGTCCATAATTTCAACCGGCAAATGATGCCACGCCTTTTCATCTGTCCCACCAATATACATTCCTGGGCGCAGCCGAACAGGTTCCAAGCCTTCCAAAACTTCTATATCAGATGCATCGTATTTATTCATAAGTTTTTACTCTTTATCAGGCTATTATTATAACATTTTTAATTTTTTGGCAAGTGAAAGTATTTTATCACCCTCCGTCTTGATTTTTAGCAAAAGCATCTTATATATTTATTACGGTAAAGATTAAACAGGTATAATTATGAACAGAAATCCTTATGAAGTTTTGGGTGTGGCGAAAGACGCATCAGATGCCGACATAAAAAAGGCATATCATAAATTGGTTATGAAATATCACCCAGATAAAAACCCTGGCGATAAAAGCGCCGAAGAAAAGTTCAAGGAAGTCAATAATGCCTTTGATATATTAAAAGACCCGCAAAAGCGCGCGGCATACGACCGATTTGGGGACGCGGCTTTTGCTGGGGGCAATGGCGCCAGTGCTGGCGGTGGCTTTAACGGCAACCCATTTGGGAATGGCAATTTCCACTTTAATATGGGTGGCGGCAACATGGACGGCATGGAAGACATTTTGCGCGAAGCCATGCGCGGCTTTGGCTTTGGTGGTGCTGGGGGCTTTGGCGATTCACAAAATGGCGCGCGCAGACGCGGACGCGATTTGCTGGACGAAATCGTAATTGATTTGAAAGACGCCTTTTTTGGCACAACTCACACTATAAAGTTTACCAGTGCGGTAAAATGTGAAAAATGCGACGGAAACGGAACCGCAGACGGAAAACCGGCGAAACCATGTCCAACTTGCGGCGGAAGCGGCTATGTTCACGCGCGTCAGGGTTTCTTTGCGGTTGAAACGCCCTGCCCCGATTGTCAAGGACTTGGCAAAAAGATTGAAAAGAAATGCAGCACATGTGACGGCACTGGAACGGTGAACAAACAACGCACATTGGATATAAAAATCCCAGCAGGCATAATGGACGGTGCACGTCTTCGTATGGCTGGCATGGGCGAAGCAGCCCCGAATGGTGGCGAAAGTGGTGATTTCTATGTTGATGTCCATATCCGACCGGATAAAAGATTCGAACGCATTGGGAATGACTTGCTGATGCACATCGACCTTGATTTTGCGACACTTGCCCTTGGCGGGGAAATAGAGGTTGAAACAATCGATGATAAAAAACTTTCTGTCAAAATTCCAAACGGAACCCAGGTTGGGGAAAAATTACGTATCCGCGGACATGGTATGCCAACTGGGCATGGCGGCTTTGGCGACCTATACATAGAAATCGGAATTACAATTCCAAAGAAGTTATCAGAAAAACAGAAAAAAGCCTTAACCGAATTTTCCGACACTAAACCCGCCAAGAAAGGTTGGTTTTAAGAAAAACGCCTATTAAAACGCCCCAAATCGGGGCGTTTATTATTTACACAATTTTACCATATCGTCAATTTCCGCAGACAATATTAAATCTGATGCCTTTTGCTTTTCAATTTGGGATAACGCATAAACCACAGTTGCATGGTCGCGTCCGCCGCAAATATTTCCGATTTCTGACAAAGACAAATTTGTTGCGCCTTTTAATGCAGCCATCATTATCTGACGCGCACGAACCAATCTGCGCGCACGCGAATTACCGCAAATTTCATCAAATGACAAAGACATTTTTTCACACATAGCCTTTACCATCGCAAGTGGTGTTTTATTTTTTGCCAACACATCACCCAATAAACGCGACGCAACATTCATATCAACACGTTCACCCATCAATTCTGTATATGTTTTGATTTTGCTTATCACGCCGTCCACCAAATGACCATCCGCAGCAATAGATTTAGCCAATTCTTCGGCAACATTCATATCAACCCCACCACGAACCAACATAGAACGACGCACAAAAGTATTTGGCTGGGCAACATCAACAACCAAACCAGATGCAAACAAAGATTGAACACGTCTGTCGAAACCATTCAAAGCATTTGGCGCAACATTAGATGTCAACACGATACATTTACCCGCAGCCTTCAAATCAAGGACCAATTGCAAAAATTCATCCATTGTTGCGCGTTTCCCAGCCAGCGCACAAACATCATCCAACATAAATATATCACAATTACGACAATAGTCTTTGAATGAAAATATAGTTTTTTCACGAAGTGAACGTGCAAAGTCAGCAACAAATTGTCCGCCATTCATTTTCACAACACGTTTTTCAGAAGAATTATAGATACAATCAAGCAACATAGATTTTCCGCAACCACTGGCACCATAAATGAACAGTTGTGAAAACGAAGCGTTGCCCAATGCTATTTTTTTACAAGCCGCCACAGCGAACATATTTTCATCACAACAAACAAATTTATCAAAACCGTTTTGTTTTATTTCTTTTTTTGTCGGAACATATTCGCAAACAACATTATCATTAGCAGTTTTAACAGTATTGCAAACACCACCAACACAAATATTCATATCCAAAGAAAAATCCGCCGCTGTATCTCCAAGGATTTTTCCATATTCCCTTTTGACATAGTCGGCGGTAAATTGATTTTGCGCAACAACATTCAAACAATTTTGACAGACATTAAATTGCAGCGGTGCAACCCAGGTCTGAAACGCAGCAGAATCTATTTTGCTGGCAATCATCGCCTTGATTGATTCCACATTTACATTTTGTTTTGTCGCTATTGCTTGCATGACTTTTGCTCCTTGTCCTTCCTAATCAAAAGAGTTTGCCATTACTTTTGCGGATAGTATAAAACCACCCCGCGTACAAACACGAAATCTTTATTTTATATTTGTACGTGCCTACTCTTTCTCTCACTTTTGGTGATTGATTCAAAAACAACCAAATCATTCGTTTCAAACCAGTTTTTTTTATTTGACAGATTCAAAACAAACCGTTCTAAATCAACCACACTTTTGTTTTTTTGACTGATGTTTATCAATCGTTTGGGTATGCCAATAATCTATAAGATTTATTTCTGTTTGCAACCGAATGTTCAATCTTTTTTGAACATTTATTTTTTGACAACGATTCGTTTTTTTCTTGGTTTTTCGCACTTTGTATATACATTGTATATACATATAAAAAATCAATTTAGAACATATCCGCCGTCTTGTTTTCTTATTAAACCTTGTAATTCCAGAACGACTAAATCAGACTTGATTTCCGGAACAGTTTTTTTGACAAGATTTGCCAATACAGATTCTGACACGGGAATCATTCCTAACTTATCCAGAATATCATTTTGTGGTGTATTATTTTTTTTCTTGGTCACACTTTTTTCATCATCAAAGAAATCTTTTGATGACATACACAGTGTTGCACGACCACTTCGTATCAAAGAATTTGGTCCCATGCTTCGTGCGTCAGTTGGGTGTCCAGGCACCGCAAATACAGGCTTTTTATAATCAATTGCGAATCGTGCGGTGGTCATACTGCCTGATTTAATATCTGCTTCGCCCAAAATCAACAATTCAGACATCCCTGCAACCCAACGATTTCTTTGAACAAAGTTTTGTGCAACCGGCTTCATCCCAACAGGCATCTCGCTTATCACACAACCGCGTTCCAAAATTTCATAATAAAGCGATTCGTTTTCAATTGGCCATATATAATCAACCCCACCTGCAAGCACCGCAATCGTTTGCGCATTTCCACCCGCATTCAGCGCCCCACTATGCGCAGCCGAATCGGTTCCCATTGCCATACCAGACACAACAGCGTAATCGTGCACAGCAAAACTTTGCGCCAAATCTGATACAAAATTCATACCTGCCGCCGTAGAATGACGTGTTCCAACAATCGCCACTTTCTTTTTTTTCAATGTTTCAATATTTCCGCGCACACTGATTACAATCGGATGATTTTTTACATCTAAAAGTTCATACGGATAAAACGAATCGTCTTCGAAAAGATATTTGATGTCCAATTCATTCGCCATATCAATTTCGCGTTTAACAGAATCAATAAAAGACTGTGTTAAATCTAACGAATCGATTACCGCATCTAAACTATCATATTTTACACGCAACGCATTATACCGCGCCGGTCCAACCCCGGGTGTTCGCAATATCAAAAGTTTCTTTAACAAATCATTCATAATAAAAAAGATTGTAGACCAGCCCACAATCTTTTTTAAGCAAAAAATTCACAGATTGTTTATTCTTCTATCCACATAAAGTAATAACCATCATTCAGATACTTATTTACCGTTGCATTACCTACTTTATCTCTCCAGTATGCTTCCCTATTACCGGCATGTATCATATCTACACGTGGATCTTCTTCTATTTCTGCCTTAACCGCGTTGATAATAGAAACCAAATCTATATCACCTGGTACAACTGTCGTCCCCGTATTCGCCTGAGGCTTAACCACAGTATTATAAGATTGTGCAGGTGTTATGACTGGAAATCTGGAACCAGAACTCGCCGTTGAACCAGTAGAAGTGGTAGTCGTAGTTGTCGTTGTCACTGGCTTTTTCACCTTGGCACTGATTGTCCCAATACGCGAAGTTGACCCATCCCCAGCCTTGGCTGCAGCAGCTGTTGCAGCTTTTGGGGTTGCCACCTTGGCTGCTGAAACCGCACGTGCAGGTGTTGCCGACGTTGTTTTTGTCGCAGAACCAGAACCTGGCAACGCAGAAGAGCCAGAACCCAAAACACGCACAGACGAAGCCGCAAAAGACGTCACTGGCACAAACAACAAAGCAAAAATTAAAAGTTTTTTCATTTTACTTTCCTTTTTTATTTAACAAACTCATCTATAAGTTTTTTTGTATCTTCATCAACACTTTCGTACTTCAGCACAGTCAATGCATCAACTATTCTTTTATATTCTGCATAATTTTGCTTTTCCAAAACCAACAACTGGGAACGATACAATTCTGCATCAGACAATTTCTCAGACTTTTGTCCCATCACAGCACCACCAATAGCCCTGTTGCCGAACAATTCCATGGCACCGACACCAAGTCCAGCACCGCCAACCGTACTAGCAACAATGCCACCAATTCTAGCGCCTTTCTTTGCGTCCAAAATACGTTTTTCCATTTCTTGTTCATTCGCCCAAGAACCACATTCAATATTTTCACCCCACATGAAATATTTCGCAGGAACATCTGCCACAGATATTTTCGAATCGTCAGAACGTAATTCTACACGCGTAAAACAAACATTATTTTGTGGGTTATTCATATCTTCGGTCATAGAAGCATAATCAGAAGTATTGCTATATCTTGAAGCCCAAACAAAAGTATTACCAATACCAATATTATTGTTTATGCAGGCGTTTTTTTCTGCTTCGCGTCTGTCCACTTCTGGTTCAGTTGAAACAACCACAGATGCGCCATTAACACTAGCAACACCATTTAACTGGTTCACAGACGCAGTACGTGGCACAGGCGCAACCATTTTACTGACCACAGACGGGCGCGCGTTCTGTGCGGCATTCGCCCCGCAAAACAGTGTAGACAAAACAAGCATAGAAACAAAGTATTTCATATTACATTCCTCTTATGCTTCTAATTATATCACAAAAAACAGTCAAAAACAAATTATAATTAGAAAAAAATTATTATTTTTTCCATTTCCAAACAACTTTGGATTCTTTGCCGGAAAAAAGTCGCAAAATATTTTCCCGATGACGCCACGCGCAAAGCCCAGAAATAGCCAAGAACCCAAGTCCCACGCCAAACCCCATAAAGAACCCCAGCACTGGCATCAAACAAAACACTGTCAGAGCACCAGCCGAAGAAAAACCAGTAGTCAATGCCACAATCAACCATTCAATTCCACACACAATAAAAAGAATCGGATTTATTGCCAACAATACACCAAAAAGTGCAGATACCCCCTTGCCCCCGCGAAAGCCCAACCAAATTGGGAAGCAATGCCCTATTATCGCGACAAAGCCACACCAAACACCAAAAACATCGCCACCGACATATCGCCCAAGCAATACAGCAAATACAGCCTTGAACATATCCAACAACCAAACGAGCCCCGCCAGCCGCAGTCCACCAACCCGCATAACATTGGTTGCCCCGATATTGCCAGAACCAACTTTCCTTATATCACCTTTGTTAAATAATTTCGCGACAAGCAAGCCAAAAGGAATCGACCCCAACAAATAAGAAATGATTATTGAAAAGATATAAGACATATTATTTTTCCTTGATTTTGTGTTTGTTTTCTATACAATAACATAAAATCACTTAAAAACAAAAGGAAAATTAAAGTGGCAAATCATAAATCTTGTAAGAAAAGAATTTTGGTGACAGAAAAAAAGAACGCAATCAACACTGCACGCAAAAGTGCTGTGAAAACCGCGACCAAGAAGGCTTTGGCTGCTATTGAATCTGGTGACAAAGCTGCCGCAGTTGCCGCAACCCGCGCCGCAGAAAGCAAAATTATGAAAGCAGCCGGCAAAACAATGCCAAAGAAAACTGCTTCTCGCAAAGTGGCTCGTCTTGCTAAAAAAGTTGCCAAGATTGCGTAGTTAAAAAATTTTTTTCGAACCGATCAAATCGGGTATGACGATACTTCGCTTGGTTAGGTTTATCACAGTCCTATAAAAAAACACCGCCCCCGGCGGTTGTTTTTTTACCCCACCAGGGGTATTCCTCGCCTGGGGCGGGGGGCATTCCAGATAGTTCGTTTTTACAGAACCAAAAGCAACAGTGTCATCCCGAGCAAAGCGTGGGGATCCAGTTATAACAGTGTTGTTCGGCAAAGCCGAACCCTTTTTATCACCTGGATTGCCACGGTCGCGTGCAACGCTCCCTCGCAATGACAAAAGCCTTTTGGCTTTTGCTACACCACTCCCGGTCTTTGACCGTACCCCCCATAGGGGAGAATTGAACGGAAAATTTTAATTCAACGGAGAACCCCAATGTTGTTGAATACTGCGTTCGGCATCCATAGGACTAATCAAAACCTGCGGCGTCAAGATAACAACCAAGACTTCCCTTGTGGCAGATGTATCACGCGATCCAGACAGCGCCATAAAGTCTGCATCACCCAAACCATAACGCGTATCATTATTCTTTTGCTTTTCAAAGCCGGATACAACCAACATTTGACCAGATTCCATAATAACTTCCTGCATAAACGAACGTTCTTCTACCTCTGGCAATTGGAGGGTGACCGCACCAATCGTTTGCGTTGCCATTTTTAACAATTCACGCACAGACATTTTGAACAACAGCAAAATTTTCCCATTTTCCAAAACATTCGGCAATAACTGCATTGAAAAACCAGTTTCCAAATCGTCTTGGTCAACCGTACTTGATTCGACCGTAGTAAATGTCCGCGATTCGAAACGTTTGATATAACCTATGGTCTTGGTATTCGTCACAGGCGCAACACGATTATTACGCGTTGTCACGCCAACATTCGTCACAAGCGACACCTTACCCTGCTTTGCCAAAGCCTCAATCAGCGCGTTAGTTCCGGCGATTCGCGCCATAGAACCATTATTGATTTGATCGTTTGTATACGCGCCTTCGACAACATTGCCTGCTGCATCCAAATGCGTAGCCCCGGTCACCGCAGAAACAGCATTAGATAAAACCGCCACATTCATTGACGAAGTTTCTGTTGATGCCAAATTATTCTTTGGATTCGCAACCAAATTCAACCCAGATGCAGAATTTATCGCGGCCGCCAAATTCAAGCCAAACGCAGATTCATTAGATAATGATACCTGTAAAACCTTTACATCTATTGTCACCAACTGCGAAAGTCTTTTATTTTGTTTCGCAATATAATCGCCAACACGCGCCAATACCGACGGCGATGCAGTCACAGTAATCGTTCCCAAACTGCGCGATACAGTAAATTGCGCATTTTTAGAATTATTTATAATAGAATTGATTGTTGATTCAACTTCGTCCCATTCTTTTAATGTAGATTCCAAAGATACGTGATTACCACTGTCTGTTTGGACCGAAGATTGATATGACACATCTGTCCCCAGCGCAAACAGAGTAAAAGTCCTTGTTTCTGTTTCATAAAACACAATAGAATCTTTATCATAATACCACAACAAGTCTAAATCCGTTGCGATTTGAGAAAGCAGACCCGACAATTTTCCGGTATAGGCAACATCTACAGTCTTGCGTAATTTTTCAGAATCAACCTGGCTGTCTATTTTAACAGGGATGCTCGTAATAGAATTTATATCATTCGCCAAAACTTGTAATGTCACAGGTTCATTTAATAAGATAGTAATACCTGTATCTGTTTCAAATTTGGACGGCAAACTGTTTTTATGTTCCAAAAGCGTAGATTTATTTCCCAACCATACACCTTCCGAGGTAGAAACTGTATCGCCATCATAAATTTTCGCATGCGGATTTTTTGCCATTTCAAATGCTTCGTAAGCATTAACGAAACTTTGGTCAACTTCGGCGGACACTTTTGCCGATTCATGCAAGGTGCACCCAGACAACATCGTCCCGACACACAAAAACATCAAACATATATTTAAGCGAATTTTCATATTTGTCCCCTGTTTTCCCTCAAATTATTATCAGATTTTTTTATTCTTCCGAAGTTGAAACCACAACTACACGATTTCCTTTGTAAAATTTCGCATAAGGAACTGGTGTTGCCCGTTCAAAATTACGAACCAAAGCCGAAGCAACATCCATAAAGCGCCCCTTGAAAACCGCGCTGGCTTCTATTGGATATTCGCGTGCAGTCGTCCAAACCAAGTCCCAGCCAGATTTATCGCACCAAGATTGTAAAACCTGACGCAAAGTCTGACCGTCTGCAACAACCCAAGAACGAACTTGGTCTTGTGCCAACTCTGCGCTTCCTTCGTCTTCGACATATTCATTGACCGCGATTTCTGAACCGAATTCATCTGTCACGCCAAGAGCGCCAGAATTACATGTTTTTTCAGGCGCAAAACCTGCACGCTGAGCAAAAACGGCATACGCATCACCTGTGCCACCGCAAGCCTTGCGAGAACTGCGCGACATAGCCAATACAGAACCGCCATCATCTTCCATCATTTCACGACGCAAAAGCGGCATTTCTGCATTATTTGCACATTCATAATCAAACCCTTCGGGAATTATCATACCACTCGAAATATCTGGACCACCAGACCAACCCGTCCCAGTCGTAGTAATATTATTTTCGATTACTATGTCCGGACCGACATTTGTCACGATTCTTGGTTCTTCACCACAACCGATTTCGCCAGAACAAGCAATTTCAACATCCGCTTCTGAACCCGGCAAAGGCCACACAGGAATATCTGATTCAGCGTATTCTTCTTGGACGTATTCAACCCTTTCTTGGCCTGCATCGCCAAAAATTTCCGAAGTCACAACCTGGGGCAGTTCTGCAAAAGCAACACCAGACACAGCCATAATTGCGCCGAAAACAAAAACTTTCTGGAACATAATTCTTCCTTTCCTTTATGTATTATTATATTTTATTATACCAATTTCACCGAATCTGTGCAAGACTTAAAAACATAAAAATTACAAAAAAATATAAATTCATAAAAAATCGCACGAATCGCGAAAACATGTTATACTAAGACGCAAAGAATACATAAACCGGAGCAACAAAATGGAAAATATTACAACAACAGTTATGCTGATTATATGCACAATATGTTCGGTCAGCACTTTGTTTTTGCTTATAAATTTACACAAAACGATAAAAGAAGTCACCAAGGCCCAGACACTTCAATACAACCTGATTGTAAAGATGCAGAACATAATAAAGAACAAATCAACCGTCAACGAAACGGCAGACAAAGCAGAAATTATTTACCAAGATTTATTACAAGATTTAATTCCAATTATGGCTGCCATAGACATTATGCCCCGAACAACATCTGAACATCCGCTTTGGCGCGCGTTGGGGGGGATCATGGATGAGTATGCAAAAAATCCTTTTGTATTAGAAAAACTGCGTCGCGCAATAAAACTAGATTCTAATGTTGCACATAACATCAGTCATTATTTGAACCGTGCTAATATGTTTTTACAACATATGTCTGCAACGGACACAGACGGTATATTATCAACAACATTTACAGACGGGCTTTTAGGACAATCATTAACATTTTTTGCCCAAGCACAAACATTGGCATCAACTGATAAATGAAAAAATTAAACGAAGAACTTATCCGCAAAATTTCAACACTTCGTAAAGAGCCGAAATGGCTGCTTGATTGGCGTATTGCCGCTTTCAAAACATGGCAAAAAATGAAAGAACCCCATTGGGCAGAAATAGATTACGAACCGATTAATTATGATTCTTTGAATTATTACAACGAACAGAAAAATATTGATAATTCAGATTTGAAAAAAACTTATGAAAAGATGGGGCTTCCAGAATCTGAACAACGCGCACTGCTTGGGATGGCAACCGACACAGTCATAGACAGCAAATCTGTTCATACTTCTTATACTTCGGAATTAAAAAAATTGGGGATAATATTTTTGCCACTTTCCGAAGCTGTTCAACAGTATCCAGAATTGATAAAAAAATATCTTGGCAGTGTAGTCCCGGCAAATGATAACTTCTTTGCCGCATTAAATGCCGCGGTATTTTCAGACGGCACATTTGTTTATATTCCGCGCGACACAAAATGCCCAATAGATTTAGCAAGTTATTTCCGAATCGAAACCGCAAAAATCGGTCAATTTGAAAGAACACTTATTATCGCAGAAAGCGGTTCTTCACTTTCTTATATGGAAGGGTGCAGCGCCCCGCGTCGTCCAAATCATCAATTACACAGTGGGGTTGTTGAAATCATTGTTTTCGATAATGCGTATGTAAAATATTCAACTGTTCAAAACTGGTATACGGGAGATTCCGCCGTATACAACGATTTTAACAAATCAAAAAATGGCATATTAAACTTTGTGACGAAACGCGGAAAATGTTTCAAAAACGCAGGACTTGATTGGACACAAATTGAAATCGGTTCTGCAATGACGTGGAAATATCCGTCAACAATTTTATATGGTGATAATTCACACAGTGATTTTTATTCGCTGACCATTACACGCGGAATTCAACAAGCGGATACAGGAACAAAAATGATTCATATTGGAAACAATACAAAATCAAACATCGTTTCTTATGGTGTCGCAACAGATTATTCACGTCAAACCTTTCGAAGTCTTGTTTCTTTCTCTGGGGAAAACGGCAAAAATGCGTGTAAATGTGACACACGCATAATCGGCGATAATGCAATTGCAAATACAATTCCAACAGTTATTCATTCAAACGGCTTGAACGAACAATCACACGAAGCGACCACTGGTGCAATAGACAAAAACGCCCTGCTTTATCTTATGCAAAGTGGAATTGTAGAAGATGAGGCAATCGCGATGATTATTGGTTCCCAGGCTTCGCCAATAATTTCAAGATTACCAATGGAATTTTTGGTAGAATCAAAACAACTTATACAAATGGCTTTAACAAAAGAATAAAACAATGTTAGAAATAAAAAATCTTTGTGTATCAATGAACAAAAAACCATTATTGAAAAATATAAATATGGTTGTGAAAAAAGGCGCAAGACATCGCTTAGCCGGACATAATGGTTCTGGAAAATCTACACTGGTGAATACAATCGCAGGCGATTCGTCTTATACGATTGATTCTGGAAAAATAATTTTTGATGGCATTGATATAACAAATGAAAACGCTACAACACGTGCATTGATGGGAATATTTCTTGGTGCACAAAATGTGCCAGAAATTCCGGGACTTACAATACTAAGTTTTCTTAAACATTCTATTGCTGCGCATCATCATTTTGAAACAGGTCATGATTTATCAATGGGAGATTTCTTGGAAAAATTGGAATCTGCGCGTGAACAGTTAAATATTCCAAAAGATTGGTTGAATCGTTATGTGAATGTTGGTTTTTCCGGTGGAGAAAGAAAACGTTTAATGTTATTACGTCTTGTTTTATTACAACCAAAGTTTGCCATATTGGATGAACCAGATTCTGGCGCGGACAAGGACGTTCAAAAACAAATCATAGACACTATAAATAATATGAAAGACACAACCTTTTTATTCATCTCTCACCAGGACAATTTTTCTTCGGCAATAAAAATATCACAAACTACCACTTTATCTGGGGGCGAAATTGTGATAAAATAGGACTATGCAATAACAAAGGATGTATTATGCAAAAAGAAAGAAAACAAAATAAAACACAATTAAAATCATGGCTTTTGACCAGACCATTGGGATTTGCTTTGCTTTGTATATGCTTTGGCACATTATTTGCCTTGGTATACGCACTGGTACAAACATTGTTTGGAATCGAAAGTTTTATACCAATTTATGTGCTTTTTACATTATCTTTTATATTATCTGCTTGGTACATGATAAAAAAATTACCGCACGAAAAAATGAACCAAAGCGATTTTGTTGCAATAGCAAATGGTACAAATATTATTTCTATTGTGGCATCATTTGTTGTGATATACGGTGTTGCTTTTCGTGGCTTTTTCATCGGACGTGATGTAATGGCGCTTTATTTGTTTCACCCGACAACATTCTATACACTGTTTGGAATATCGGTATTTGTTTCACTTTATTTAATAGGCGTGACAATATCTGGAATTTACGCAAAGTATAAACGCGCCGTCACATTGGGAATCAGTCCGTGGAAGGTTATTTTATCAATGCCTTTTGCATTTTTAATGATGTGGACACCGGGATATTTAATCAAAGAAAAAGAAAATGTAAAACCAAACTTGGAAATCAAATCAAATTGGTATTCAAAGTTTAACAAATGGGTTTTGGCAAATGCTAATAACACTTTATTTATGTTTTTGATTCTGCTGTTCATCAAAAGTTTGGGCGCGGGTATAACGACAATGATATTTTCTGCTTTGTTGTTGGTTATTTACGCGTTGTGGTATACAAAATACAAATCAAATTTTGTTAAAAGTATCAATGACGGATATGCAATGACAGTGGTTGGAATAAATATCGCTGTGTTATTGGCTGTTATTGCCGTCCAGATAATATAACCCAAGGGAAAAATTTATGAACAACCTGGTATTTTTCATAGCATTAGTATTTATCTTGTGGGTGGGGCGTTCGCTTTTTATACCGCTGTTGTTTGCAACTTTTTTGTGGTATTTATTAAACGCAATCGCCGCATATTACAGAAAGATTATGCCATGCTATAAAATATCGACCGGCACATGTCGCGTTCCAACCAGGTTGTATAACTTTACATCCGGCGTATTATCTTTGGCAACAGTCGGTGGAATCATATATTTGTTCGCAACCCAGATTCAGCCTATGTTATCCGAACTTTACAATTCAACCCCGGTATTACAGCAAAAATTATTGATTTTTTCAAACTATATATCACAAAAGACAGGTGTCACTATTGATATGAATTTGATACCAAACCTGCCCCAAATTGCGGGATATGTTGGCTCTTCTTTGGCGGGTATCGCAACATCTATTGGAATGGTTTTGATATATTTGATATTTATGTTTGTAGAACAAAGTTCTTTTAGTAAAAAACTGGATGCGATGCCATTGTCAAAGTTAAAGTCTAAAAAATTGCGATATATTTTAAGCAGTATTGACGAAAATATGAAAAAATATTTGTTTACCAAAACTTTCGTTTCCGGTGCAACAGGGCTTTGTGCTTATATATTGCTTCGAATCATCGGTCTTGAATATGCCAATGTTTGGGCATTTATAATCTTCGTATTGAATTATATTCCAACAATCGGTTCTATATTGTCATGCGTGTTGCCTATTGCTTTTGCGCTGATAAGTGGCGACACATGGCATCTGCCCCTTTTCACAGCAATCGCACTTATATCACTGGAAATCGTTTTCGGAAATATTATCGATCCAAAACTGACCGGAAAGACATTAAATATTTCCACATTGGCGATATTGATAAATTTGGTGTTTTGGGGAATGATTTGGGGACTGGCTGGCATGTTCTTCAGTGTGCCTATCTTGGCAGCGGTATACATCACAACTGCGCAGTTTTCATCCACTCGCTGGATAGCAACGCTGCTTTCCACAGACGGTAAGATTCCAGACGAAACAGTAATCGATTAAATTCGGTTTAACATAGCAATCGCATTTTCAAGAATGATTTTAGCAGACACAGAATCAAGTTCTTGCTTTATTTTTGATATGCTTTTGCGTCCTATTTCTTCTTGGGCAGACATGCTTGTCAAATTTTCCGGGATAAAGATTATTGGCAAATCAGCCAAAGCAGACAAATCGTCCGCAAATTTACGCACCATTTGCGTAGTTTCCGACTCTGTTCCATCTTCAAAAATGGGTAAACCAACAACGATTCCAGAAACTTTTTCGGCTTTTACAACATTCAAAACATTTTGAATCAATTCAGACTGATTTTTCACAGAAATTTGTGGTCGCACAAAAACAAAACCGCGGCTTTCATCAGAAATAGCAAGACCGCATCGACGAAGTCCCCAATCAATCCCAATTATGCGCCCAAAGCGCGGAAAATCCTTGTAATCAGACAAAATCATTGTATAATAACCCTTACGACAATAATAATAGGATTCAAAATGGCATTTAGCAAGCAGCAATTACATAAATTTGCAAATTTAATTAAAATTGAAATATCCGATGAAAAACTGGAAAAAATGAATATCGACGGCGTTATCGACTGGCTCGATAAATTACAGAAAATCGATACAACCGGCGTAAAACCAATGCTTTCACCGGCAGAACATAAATTACCATTGCGCGATGATATTGTGACTGAGCCAAATATGCGCAACGAAATCTTGGCAAACGACCCTGATAAAACTGGTGTATCACGCGGCTATTTTGCTGTTCCAAAAGTAATGGACGGAGATTAAAATGACAGAAAAAAATAAAATTTCTTTAAGCCTCACTAATGAACCAAGTTTTGAAGACAAGTCTTATTGTACAATACTGCTGAATACAGATAGTGAACATGTGAAAAAATTTTTGAATACAATTCCAAATTTCGAAGGACGCGGTCCGGCTAGTGACCGTTGCAGTTTCTTGGTTTCAACCACAAACCAGACCGAAACACATATCTATGTTCCATGTGTTGGTGTTCCAACGATGGAAGAAACTGCGCCAAAAACAAAAGAAATAAAAATCAGAATGTATCCAAATATATCAAATTGTAAATGTAAATCGAATAGTGATTGCCCAAAACTTATTGCATCTGGTGAATGCCCTTCGCCGTTCGTGAAAAAGTACATTGGTGAACTTTTATTACCAAGCACATATCAAGAAAGATAAGAAGATAGGAAAGAACGATGATAAACCTGACAATTAAAGAAGCCTTGCAAAAACTTAAATCTCGTGAAATCAGTGCGACTGAATTAACGCGTGCGTATTTGAATCGTATTGAAAAATACGGTTGCGAATTAAATTGCTATATCACACAAACGCCGGAACGCGCGCTGGGTGACGCTGCGGCGGCTGATGAACGTTATGCAAACGGCAATGCCTTGGCTTTGGACGGTATTCCTATTGCGATGAAAGATTTATTTGCAACGCGTGGCATTCGTACAACTGCGGCGTCCAAAATGCTCGAAAATTTTGTGCCAGAATACGAATCGACAATATCACAGAAATTTATTGATGCAGGCACAGTATTGCTTGGCAAATCGAATTTGGACGAATTTGCAATGGGAACATTTTCAAAAACTTCGTTCTTTGGCGCACCAGTAAACCCATGGCAACGCGAAAAACATTTAACCGCAGGTGGCTCATCTGGTGGTTCAACAAGCGCGGTCGCTGGTGGACTTGCCCTTGGTGCAACTGGGACAGACACAGGCGGCTCGATTCGGTTTCCGGCTTCCATTACTGGACTTGTCGGAATGAAGCCAACGTACGGTTTGTGTTCACGTTGGGGCTGCGTCGCGTTTGCATCAAGTCTTGATACACCTGGTCCAATTGCACGCACTGTGGATGATGCTGCCCTACTCTTGTCTGTTATGGCAGGACATGATGCCAAAGATTCAACAAGTAGCCCAAACGCCCACTTTGAAAGCGACGGCAATTTACAACCAATTTTGGGCGACAGTAAAAAATTGCGTATTGGTGTAATCAAAGAATTTAATAATGTTCAAATATCCGATGATATGAAAGCATTATTTGAAAAACGAATCGCAGATTTGAAATCTTTGGGTGCAGAAGTGGTCGAAGTTTCTATTCCAAATATTTTGGACGCTTTGGCGGCGTATTATATTATTGCCCCAGCAGAAGCATCTTCAAATCTTGCGCGTTATGACGGTATGAGATATGGCTTGCGCGTTGAAGGGGTTGATTTAGAAGATACCTATAAAAAAACACGCGCAGCAGGCTTTGGCGAAGAAGTCCAACGACGTATGCTGATTGGAACTGCGGTATTATCATCTGAATCTTACGAAGTGTACTTTATGCAAGCGGCACGTGTTCGTCGCATGATTTCTGATTCTTTCAATCGCGCATTTGAACAATGCGATTTGATTGTATGCCCATCAGGCGCAGGGACAGCGATGCCTTTAGATTCAGATTTAACCCCACTTGAATATTATGCACTTGATTTATTTACCGTCGCAATGAATTTAGCGGGAATTCCTGCTGTATCCGTTCCATGCGGTTTGGCGGGCAACGGTCTTCCATTGGGAATGCAGGTCGTAGGGCGTCGTTTTGACGATATGCGTGTGTTGCAACTGGCAAAACATATTGAAACTGCCGCAGGCATTGATAACCGTCCAACAACAATAATGGGTGACTAAAAAATGGTGAAAAAAGTAGAGATAAAAAAACTGGTGGCCAGAAGAGGAATCGAACCTCTGACACAGGGATTTTCAGTCCCTTGCTCTACCAACTGAGCTATCTGGCCATCCGTAAGGGCTATGTTAAAGTATAAAAAAACAAAAAGCAAGGAAAAATAAAATGTTTACGATAAAAGGCAAAACGCAAGAATGGGAAGTAGTAATTGGCTTGGAAACGCACATAGAAGTTTTATCCAACAGCAAAATTTTCAGTGGTGCATCCGCTGATTATAACCCGACTGTCGCCCCAAATACCCAGGCTTGTATGGTTGATGTCGCTATGCCCGGCATGTTGCCAGTATTAAATAAATACTGCGTTGAACAAGCGATTAAATTCGGACTTGGCATAAACGCCGAAATCTCTAAACATTCCAGATTTGCCCGTAAACAGTATTTTTACCCTGACCTGCCCCAAGGTTATCAGATTTCTCAACCTGCTGAAGAACCACCGGTTGTTGGTCGCGGCTGGATAGAAATTATGGGTGATGACGGCAAACAAAAAAAGATTTTAATCGAACGCGCCCATTTGGAACAAGATGCTGGAAAATTAAAGCACGACGCACATCCGACAAAATCTTTTGCTGATTATAATCGTACAGGGGTGACATTGCTTGAAATTGTCACATTCTTGGACACAAAAAATCCAGAAAATAATTCTTATATTTCGTCCCCTGATGAAGCAGAAAGATACCTTCGTCAAATTCGCGAAATCGCGCGCGCACTTGGTGTATCCAAGGCAAATATGGAAGAAGGTTCCATGCGTGCCGATGTCAATGTTTCGGTTCGTCCTGTTGGTTCAAAAACTTTTGGGACACGCACAGAAACAAAAAATATGGTATCGTTCAAATTTATAAAAACAGCAATTGAATATGAAGCGAAACGTCAAGTAGAAATACTTGAAAACGGTGGCACTGTTTCACAAGATACGATGCGTTATAATCAAGGCGATGGCACAACATCCGTTTTGCGCAGCAAAGAAGATGCGCTTGATTATCGTTATTTCCCAGACCCAGATTTACTGGAATTGGAAATTACCGACGACGAAATCGAACGCATAAGAAAAACTATGCCTGAATTGCCGACCGCGACACGCGCACGCTATATCAACGAATATGGTTTACCTGAATATGATGCAACACGTCTTACCGAAACTGTCGATATTTCGCGTTGGTATGATGCAGCGGTAAACGGTAAGAAAGAACGCGCAAAACCGGTTGCGAACTGGTTGATTTCTGAGTTGTTTGCTCATCCAGAAAATATAGATATTGAGAACAAGATTACTGAAAATACCGATCCAGATGCACCACGTATTATCACACCTTCAACACTTGCCGAATTGGTTGATATGATTGCTACATCCGAAATCAATGGCAAGCAAGCCAAAGAAATCTTTATCAAAATGTTGGACGGTGAACGTGGTACAATTCACGAGATTGCAGATAAGTATGGTATGAAACAAATTACAGACACATCTGCAATTGAATCTGCTGTGGACGAAGTAATCAAAAACAACCCTGCCCAGGTTGAACAATACAAATCTGGCAAAGTTGGCTTGCTTGGCTTCTTTGTTGGCAATGTAATGAAAGCAACCCACGGTCAAGCAAACCCCGCAATGGTAAGTGATTTATTAAAACAAAAATTAAACTAAATAAAAAAGGAGTAAAAAATGCCAAAAATTTTAGTTGCAAGATACAGTGTCATCGAAGGTCTGGTATTTGAGACAGTAAAAGAAAAAGGAAGACCTTTGCCAAAACATAAAAAAGAAAGAAAAACATCAGTTGTTGAGAACAAAAAAGCAAAGAAAGTAAGATTTAATCGTTCAATGGGACGCTCTTCTTCATCAAGGAATGTCGCACCATACACGAATATTGTATTAAATGTTATCGAACAAGAAATCACAAACAACTATTCCATTGAACCAATAACACAAACTTCAAAAAGTCATAGACAATATGACAAAAAGGCAACATTGAACTTAAAGAAACTGCGCCAAACAAAAACGCTGATGCAAAACGCATCCTTTGATTTCTATCAAGAAGAAAGATAAGAAATATTATGCAGAAATTCTTTATACAAACTTTTGGTTGCCAAATGAATGTGTATGATGGCGAGCGAATTGCCGCCATGTTGGAAACACACGGCATGACACGAACAGACAATGTCGAAGATGCAGATTTAATAATTTTGAACACTTGCGCTGTTCGTGAAAAGGCGACCAATAAAGTTTATTCTGCGCTTGGTCGTATAAGACGCGCAAAAAAAGAATCTGCATTGTTCGGAATCGTTGGATGCGTGGCGCGCGAATCTGGCGCTGATGCTTTCAAACGCATTCCTGAATTAAATTTTGTTTTGGGCCCACAAAGTTATCATAAATTGCCAGAGATAATTAAAAACCCAGATGCAAAGTTATTAAATATCGATCTTGGCGGTCTTGAAAAATTTGATGAATTACCACAGATTACAAAATCGCCAACTGTCGCATACATTCCAATTCAAGAAGGATGCAATCATTGCTGTACATATTGTATTGTACCATATACACGTGGTCGTGAATTATCAAGACCTTTTGATGACATTGTTGCGGATACAGTAAACGCTGCAAAAACAGGCGCAATTGAAATTTGTTTTCTTGGTCAAAACGTAAATGGATATAAATACACTGATAAAAATGGTAAGTTATTTCGTCTTTCTGATTTAATACGCGAAGCGGCTAAACTGCCCGAAATCTACCGTATACGCTTTACTTCCAGTTATCCAACAGAAATGACTGACGATTTAATCGAGATGTTCGGCATCGAACCAAAATTGTTGCCGTTTTTAAATATGCCCATTCAAAGTGGTTCACCGCGTATATTAAAAAAGATGAATCGACCAGACGATTTAGACGCATATAAAACAATCGTTCAAAAATTAAAAAACGTTCGTCCAGACATACAAATATCTTCTGATTTTATTGTTGGCTTTCCAGATGAAAGCGATGAAGATTTCAACGAAACGCTTCATATAGCGCGCGAAATAAAGTATATAAATTCGTATTCTTTCAAATATTCTCCGCGTCCACATACAGCAGCGGCACTGATGCCAAATCAAATAAGCGAACAAATAAAATCTGTACGTCTGCAACAACTTGATTCATTGCTAAATGAAAACCAGCGCGAATTTAATATATCTTGTATAGGTCGCGAAATGCTTTGTCTGTGTGAAGGCGATGACAAAACAGGTCGTCATCTGGTATTCCGTACACCATATATGCAACAATGTATTGTTGAAAAACCAGATTTTGAAATCGCGCCTTTACAGAAAATAAAAATAACAGATGCGAACAAAGCATCACTTCGTGGTGAAATAATCAAATAAATCAAAATACAACTTTGGCATTTAATGAGAGTTTATAATAAGTATCAAAATCGTCTTTGATTGCGCCAACATTTATTGATGCACCAACACTATCAATCACGGACATAAAACCAACATTCAAATCTGCAAACCAATTACCATTTGTCCCGACCATACCAGACGCACCATATTCATATTTAATTCCGTCCACAACGAAAAAGTATTTTGCGTTCAGCCCACCATGAAGAAACGCATCTGTTTCAGATATATCCGCAACATGATACGGTTGATACGCAAAGCCAACAACTGGCGCAAGGGTTATACCCGGCTCTAAAACAAAATCATACCCAGCAGACAAATCAGCATAAAAAGATGTTCCGGTCGGATTATTTTTTATTTCGCCATTTTCTGAAATATAATCAGCAGAAAAATCAGTCAATGAAAAACCAAGTGATTCAACCAACCAAAATTTATTAAACATCTGTTTTGATTTAACATCCAAACCATAGGACATTCCGGAAAACTCATTCAAAGAATCACTGTAATCAAACCGCGCCAAATTCAAACCAGCATAAAAATACAAATTATCATATTCGTATCCAAAATAAAGCCGACCACCAACACTGTCTGTTTTATCAGACAAAATATAAAACGGTTCGACACCAATACCAGTATTACTTTCACCTTTTAACGAATTCATCAAAGAAAAACCATTTAACATTTTAACAGGGCGAAGTAAAATATCGTGACTGAACCTGTATGACAAATTCTTTAACCTGTTTAATTCATTCATATCCGCTGCCCTGTCCAAAGCTTTTAATAACTTATCGTTTGGATGTCTTTGCCTGATTACATCAAGGGCAGAAAATTGCTTGTAATCTCTATCTTCTGCTTCATTAAAAATCTCTTCATAATTGGTTGCACGAACAATGTGCAAAATTATACCACCACCTGTTTTTTCTGGTGCTACCGTATACATTTTATCCAAATCTTCAATTTTAACTTTGATAAAATCTATAACAGACGTATGATTCACAATGACATTTTCTTCCACAGTATCAAGCCTGCCTATAACCAAAGATACATTATTCCCACTAAGTTGTATATTTTCTGTACTGCTTTGCCATTTGCCAAAGTCATCCATTACTATTGAAGAATCTTTTATGAGAAAAGAATTGGCGGTTATATCGTGAATTTTATCAAAATCAAAATTCTCATAATTTTGTATAGTGACATCAGGCTTTTCACCGTCCAACATATTTATACTTGTAATTTCTGATTCGGAACGAATAATTTGATTTACAGGACCACCATGTGCATTTATACCATCAATTGTTCCAGAATTATAAACAACCAACGGTTTTCCATCTGTATCTATAACGGCATTTATAGCGCCGGAATTATATAAACGCAAAGTGTCATTCATCGATATTGATGCACCGTTCACAGGACTGATAACCACATCATTATTGACGGTGACATTTATATCATTAAAAGAGTCTATTGTGGCATCTGCATCATAAGTATACGCATTGACATCCACACACCACATAATTGATAAAATCAAAAATAGGTATTTTTTCATAACACTACTTATGCTAACACATTATGAAAATTTATAACAACAAAAAAATCCCGTTAAAAAAACGGGATTCAAAGCGAAACAAGGAAAGTTTTCTAGAACATATAGCGAATACCAATATCACCACTGAAATCATGCATTCCAGAAGCGACATCAATATAGTTATAACGCGCTGCTACATCAACAGAATAGCACCCAAAAGGCATATCTAATCCCAAAGTAGCCATCGCAGAGAATCTTGTATTATTTCTCTTGTTTTCTATACCATCTGCTGTCCCTTTTGTATCAATAAATGCCATACCGGCACCAACACCTGCAAACGGTTGAATATAACGAAAATGCCCAATGTTCATATACGCATTAGCCATCAGTTCTATATTTTCAGAAGTGACTTTTACATTTTCCAAAGTACCAAAATCTTTTGTATCTTTACCCTTGGTAAAGAAAGAACCTTCTATTTCGAAACGCGCTGTATCATACATTGTTAAACCCAATGCAGCACGAACTTGATACAAATTCTGCGCAACACTTTTTTTGGTATCATTAAAATCATAATTCAAATTACCGTATGTAGCACCACCACGCAATGTGACATAAGGCAAAATGTCCCAACCAAAAAAATTGGTTGTTTCTTGTTTATAATCTTGCCCACCTGCAAAAGCCGGTGCAGCGATAAGTACTGCCATTGACGTGGCAATAAGTTTTTTCATAAGTTTCTCCTTTTGTTGCTGATTCATCTCAACACTTGGTATTGTATCAGACAATACACAACAATTATATAGGCATGTATCCATAGGATAGATTTCTTATATACGACAGAAACCGCCGTATACAAAAGATTTATTAAATCAATTTTTTAATAACAAAATCTGACAACATTAAACCAAAAGTACCAGTCACAGTAATAACAGAACCGAATTCGCGTCCACCATTTGATTGTGGGGTTGCGACTTCTGTTGAATACACCACGGGAAAATCTTTTATTTTTAATTCACGAACAATATGTCGAATTTTTGATGCCAACGGACAAACAGTTGTTTTTGATATTTTATCAATTTTGATTTTTGTTAAATCTGTTTTACGCGCCGCCCCCATTGACGATACAAACGGAATATTATTATCAAAGCACCATTTATACAGCGCAATTTTAGATGACACAGTATCTATTGCATCAATAACGAAATCTGGTTTTACATTTAATTTTGTATTTTCATCAAAAAACATATTGAATGTATCTACCACTATATCTGGGTTTATATCTGCAATGCGCGCTGCTGCGACCATAACTTTTGGTTTAGCAACCGTAGATTCCAAAGCAAACAATTGTCGATTTATATTCGATTCTTCTACATTATCAAAATCAACCAAAATTAAATGCCCCACCCCACTTCGTGCCAAAGATTCGATTGCAAAAGAACCAACCGCACCACAACCGACAACCATAACCGTTGATTTTTGTAATTTTGATATTGCCTCTTTCCCAAGCAATAAAGTTATTCTTTGCAATCTATCCATTTTTCAAAACCTTTGTAGTATTATCATATATAATATTCGCTATATTTGATTCGTTTTTTATTTTTGCAATTGCACCCACAACATCGACCAAAGGAACATTTTTATCAGCATCACTTTCAACCAAAATTTTATTTAATGGAATTTCTTCTATACGACAAAATCTGTCGTATAGAGCATTTTTACCAATTGAAAAATATATATTTTCATATTGTAATAATTTATTCAAAATATCTTCATTTTCATTAAAAGCATGTGCAATAATTATCGGCATCTCAGACTTTTTATATTGCTTTAATATATGCAAAATTTTGTCCCAAGCACCAACACAATGCAAACAAATGATTCGTTTTAATTTGATTGCTATATCAAATTGTTTAACAAAAACATCTATTTGGTGTTCCATATCTGGCTTGTGCTTATCCAGTCCTATTTCCCCAACCATATAATCTGAATTTGTTTCTAACAACTTTTTTAATTGTACATCAAAATCTTTTTCAACAGAATCTACAAACCATGGATGCACACCAAATGCACCGTATACACGATTATCCGTTTCCATCAAATCGATTATTTTTTGCCATTCAAATTCTTTTACAGCACAACAAACACATGCCTTTACATCATGTTGAAAATTTGGTGTAATATAATCAATATGAGTATGAGAATCTATTATTTTCATAAGAAACATTTAACCACAAAAATAAATATTTTCAAGAAATCGCCCTAAAACTTTTGTCGCATAGTAAATTCAGTAGTCCATTTTTCATATCCACGCGAATCGATATTAGAATTTTTATTGGTATAACTGAATGTTATCATGGGCACAAAGCCCCATATATCTATCTTACTATTTGACACGGACAGCGAATATCTTTGCGTAAAGTCGCGTTCAGTAATTTTGATATATTCATAATTTTTAACCGCCCAACGCGGTGCGTCATAATTCGTCCATGAAAAAGACGGTTCAAAATAAACAGCAAAACCCCACGGAATTTCTGCCCCAAAGCCAACACCAACATTATACCGCCAATTAGAATAAATATCGTCTTTAGCAGTTTCGCGTTCAAGCCCGCCAAACAACATAATGTATTTCGATGCATCAAAAGAATAAGACACGCGCGGCAAAATACCATAACTTTGACCATCCATATATTCGCCATATTCATCATAAGTATTATTCATAACGCGCAAAGTCAGTCCCGAAGATATTTTTCGCGTCCAATCATAATGAGTATCTATTTTTCCCCCAAGCGACCAATTATATTTATCCCATCCGTACCAACGTCGATTCGCAACAGCAGACACCCAAATATCACCTTTTTCCCACATATAACGCGGACCAGTGGCTGCTGATAAGTACAAGTCATCAAATTTGTGTTTGTTATAAATATTAGTATAAATGTTCCCTTCGTTTTTCCAGCCCCAATGTTCAGACAACTTGAACTCATAATTTCCGCCAAGCAAAAAATTATATCCCACCGCACTTTCTGGTTCAGGCAATACACGATGAAATTCGCCCCATTCGTTCCTTATATATTCTTCGCCCCCCGAAGCCTGATTGACATTATTATCAGGTGCAGCACCAAAATTAAACCAAACATTCCACCGCTTGTTCTTGCGCGCAACATAGCGCAAATACATCATACGTTGCTTTACGGCATCTGGTATATCTTTGCCCGCCATAGCGAGCCGCAAATGATAATCCGCACGATACCACTGATGTTTCATCATATAACAAATCGCCAGTTCATAACGCACTTTGGCTAAATCAGGTTGGTCGTCCAAAATCTTACGATAGATACGAATTGCTTCATCAACATTGCCTTTCTTTTGCTCTATTTGAGCCAATAAATACCAACGCTCTAATTCCACAGGCAAACTATTCGTCTTTGGCATTTTCGTCAAAATGCTTTGCGCCCGGGTATAATCACCAACAGCAACCATATTGCCAGCCAACTTAACAGCGTCCAGCGCAGACATAGTGACGGTTTTACTTTTTGAATCTTTTTTTTGATTTTTTACTTCGGTCTTGGCTTCCTCTGTTTTTATATCATCACCAGTATCAATCGCCCAAGAACAGCCACCTTGTACAAGACCGAAAAAAAACACAGATAAAAAAATTGTAAAAAACTTTTTCACCAGATTCTTCCCCATAATTTATGTCAAAAAATATCATAGAAAAAATTCACACACATTTCTATAAAAAAATCCCCCGCATTAACGGGGGATTTTCTATTTTTACAACTATATTTTATTTCATACCATAAGCACCTTGGAACCTAAATTCACGTGTTGTACCTTCGGATACAGTATGATCTTGTTCATATACGACTGTTCCTGTTGCTTCTTCCGGCGTAGTTATACCGTAATAATGATCATCAACAAGTTCTGTCACTTTATGTGCTGTTCTGTCACTGGTATCATCATCATGTGAAAAACGTGTGGTAATATCCTCAGCCGTCATACCGTCTGGCACTTTAAACGTAAATACACCATCATTTATCTCAACATCATACCATTGGACATTTGCCGCTTCACCAGTCAGTCTGACATCCTTGGCAACGCCATCACTACCAAATGGCATACTGATAAACGTTTTGCCATTTTCGTCTATTTTCAAATAAGCACTTTGGGTCATCAACTTCGCAGTTTCATCTTTGTTATAAAAGGTGTGTCCTGAATCACCCCAATTGTGTCCATAGGCTTCCTTGGCAGCAACATGATTTGTCCCATCAATAGATGCCTCTATGACCCCAATAGCGGTTCCTTCGTATCTTGCACCCTTTTGCGGTCTGACTGTTTCTGGCAAAATATCATATCCGCCTGCAAATACCATCACGCTTGAATGATTGGAACCATTATCTGTACCATCAACATTGCCATCTCCATCAATCGTCACACCTTCTAGTTTCTGAACATTAGTAGACGTGAAATATCCGAAATCAGAATACATCAAACCTTTATCAGAACCACTAGTATCAAATTTCCAATTTTGATTTAAATAATTCCATTTAACTGTCGCCCTTTCTTCATTGGTCACTGCATTAACATTGCCATTGTGATATTTATTAGCCAAATAAACATCACGAGCACTATCCAAATCTGACTGTCTTGTTGAATCTGTCGCTATCAATGTTTTAAGGTCTTCATCAGAACCAGATACGGCTACTAACTGGAATATTTTTCCTTTAAACATATCGGTATTTGTCGTGTCCCTATCAATAGTTTGACCATTTCCAACCGCCCTGACAATACGACCATTACCATCTATTTCAAAATTAAAAGCTGCATCTTCGGTATCAGCTAGTTTGAAATCAACATTGTCCAGTTTATAAACAGTATAACCAGCATAAGATGTTTTATCTGGGGCTTTTGCAGAACGAGATGCAACCACGTCGTGATACGAACCATCATCAGAAACAACTACTGCAGACGCCATAGAAGTAATTTCACTGTTCGAAGCAGCAACGTCTCCAACAACATTTGCTGCACGTGGTGCTGCTACGCCAGAACCGCTGTGACCGCCACCGCCGCCCCAACCACATGCTGTCAAAGCCAAAACAGATGTCAGAACAAAATAGTATTTTTTCATTTTTCTTTCCTTTGGTTAAGTCTTTCCATATACGCATACTGTCATAAAAATTTTATAAATGCAAACCTTTCATTATAAACTTTCGAATCAAATCAAATGGGATAACAAGAAAAGCAAGACCGAATATCACCAGCCATTGTTCGTGCGATAATGGCACAACACTGACCAAATCACCACCAAAACTTACCAAGCATATTGTTCCAAAAGTAATAACTAACGCGACAATTATAAACAAAGGGTTTTTTCCGATTCCTCGTAAAAGTCGCATATCATCCACGCGCACATTAAAGCCGTTAAACATTGCAAGCAACATCAGCAAAACGAATCGCGCGGTTAAATTTACAACTTCGCTATCGCCGAAAACCTGCCGTACAGCAGGAACCAACAACAAAGAAAACACGATTAAAAATTCAAAAGACGCCGCAATAATTTTTATCAAAGTTTTTCCCGCAAAAAGCGACGCACCTTTTGGTTGTGGTGGTACGTTCATATATTCTGCCTTGGCTGGCTCTCCACCAAAAGCAAGTGAATTCAAACTGTCTTCGCAAATGTTTATAATCAGTATTTGCACTGCAACAAATGCTGGCACAACAAACATTATCGGGTAAAAGACACTAAGCACTATCAAGATAATATTTATCGGCATTTGAAAAGCCAAAAACTTTTTCACATTATTCAAAAAGGTTCGTCCAAAAAGCACAGCGTCACTAATCGACACAAAGTTATCATCAGTTATAATAATATCGCCTGCCTCTTTACAAACATCAGTTCCACTGCCCATCGCGAAGCCCACATCAGCGCGTTTAAGTGCAGGCGCATCATTCGTTCCGTCCCCACACATACCGATACAAAGATTCATTTCTTGGGCAACTTTTACCAGTCGCAACTTAGTAGTTGGCACAGCACGCGCAATCACTTTTATTTTATAAAGATTCTTTTTAATATCGCTGTCCGTCATTGCGTCCAATTCACGCGCAGTCAAAAGTAAATCGTCGTCATTTTCAACTATGCCAGTATCCACAGCAATAGCACGCGCAGTATCTAAAATATCCCCGGTCACCATAATAACCTGAACACCTGCCCGCTTCATGCGTGCAACAGCAGCCGGGACTTCTTTGCGGACATCATCGCGAATACTTACCAAAGATATCAATGTCATATTATCTGGCAACTTTGAATTTAGTTTTTGCCCGCTTACAAAAGCCAGCGCCAAAATTCGTTTTGCTTGCTTTGCGTTCTCACGAACGATTTTCAGCATTTTACTTTTATTTATTTCGTGCGACTTTCCGTTTACATCAATATATTTAGTGACATGTTCAAGAATGATTTCTGGTGCACCAGTATAAAGCACAAATTGTTTTTTATCTTTTTTTCGCATCACACGCACAGCAGAAAATTTATTAGCACTATCGAATGGAATTTTGTCCAAAGGCATAATTTCTTTCTGAACAGATTTAACCAACGCAGACAAAGGGTCCAACGCAGAAAGCAATGCACGCTGGGTACTGGTTCCACCGACAATTTTTCCGTTTTCGTCAAATGCGGCCCCTGTATTAAACAAAATGTCAGCGGCGATAAACCTGGATATTGGCAAATCAGAATTAAAATCAACCTGCCCCCCGTCGCCGATATAATTAGTAATCGGAATTAAATTACCATAGGTCAATGTCCCGGTTTTGTCCGTACACAGAATTTGAATATTTCCAGCTTCTGGTATTTTGTGGGTATTCTTAGCCAGCACATTATGCTTTATCATATTGCGCGCGTTTTGCGAAACAATAATAGTAATTATGAACGGCAGCCCCTCTGGCACAGCCGCAGCAACGATAGTCAGCGCCACAATCAATACATTCAATATTTGATGAAAGATATAAAGAGAACCGCTTTGCATAAAAGCACTAAGCCCACCTGCGTCCATAACGATATTCGTCATCAGAACAACTGCGACAAGCGCGCCAGCAACATATCCAAATCGCCCAATATCCAGCGCCAGTTTATCAAGTTTTATATCTAAATCTGTTTTAACTTCATCTATATTACGCATAGCCAACAAAGTCTTGGCATTTTCTGTATCAATACCAACGCGTCCCACAACCATAAAGCATTCGCCGCTTTGCACAGTCGTTCCAGAAAACAGCAAATTTTTACTTGTATAATCATCTGATGTAATTTTTGCTTTGCGATTATACTTGAAACCAGTAATTGGTTCTTTAAGGCATTCTGCGCTTTCGCCATTAAGCACAGAATTATTCACATTTATTTTTCCGTCCAGTATATATCCGTCGGCCGGCACAGTTTCCCCAGACTGTAAAAACACAACATCACCAACAACGATGTCAGAGGTATTTACGGTCTTAAACTTTCCGTTCCGAACAACCATAACATGATGAACAGAAGTCCTGCTTTTCAAATCGACAGAATATTTCTGGGCTTTTAATTTAGTGATTGTTCCAATAACCCCCACACACAAAAGAACGATTCCAACACCGATTGGTTCTATATAACCGCCAAGACCAAACACAGCCAATACCAAGAACAAAACCAACATTCCGGCCAAGATTAAATTTATTTTGTCATGGAAAGTTTCCATAAAGAATTGCCACGCGGTTTTAAACTTTGCCGCCGGCACAGTATTAGTTCCGTATTTTTTTCTGCTTTGCGCAACCTGATTTGAATTTAATCCAACAATTTTCATAAGCATTTACCCTTTTGCATACATTAAACATTGTATCACAAAACAAATTCCAAAGCGATAAGGTTATATCAAAAAACACCCCAAAAGGGGTGTTTATTTCTGGTGGACGCACAGGGACTCGAACCCTGGACCCACTGATTAAGAGTCAGTTGCTCTACCAACTGAGCTATGCATCCAGAAACTACAAAACTCTCGCAATTATAAAGTATTTTATACAAAATGCAAGTTTTTATCATGCGGGCTTTTCCATCATCCTTAGGGAATCAAACCTGACGATATTTCATTATCTTTGATATAAAATACCCCTTGTAAACCCAACCTAAGGAGATATTTATGAAAAACAAAACTTTATTTTTACTAACATCGCTTTGCGGTATTACTTTGCTGACCAGTGCCTGCACAATGTGTCCAACACAAACTCATGACCGTGGCATGCATCACGAGCAATATAAAAAAGACAAAATGCACAAAAAACATGACAAAAAAGTCCACAGCTCAGAGCCAATTATATTCCAACAAACTTATACTGGTTCTGATGTAAAAAATGTTCGCGCGAATATGGAAACGCGCAGCAACTCTGGCGGCACCGCAGATATGGGAACTATTAAATTCAAAGAAACAAATGACGGCCTTAAAATGATGGTTGATTTGGTCTATCTGCGCCCAAACACAATATATTCTGCAAAAGTTTATCAATGTGGCGCATGCAATGACAATACATGCTGTGCAATGGAAGCAATGGCAATTGATTTGCCGAAATTATCAGTCAGCAACTCTGGCGACCGCTTGCAACAAACATATATCATTCGCGGTTTAACAGCGGCACAATTAAACAATGCTAAACTGGTATTGACGCGCGACGGCGGATACAAAGCCGCATGGGGCACATTGAAACAATAATCATTGTAAAAAACAGGGCGCAATTCGCGCCCTTTTCTATCTTGATCTTTTTGAAACAACACTTTTATTTACAGACCTTTGTTGTCCCAAATTTATGCTTGCTATTGCGTTTTTAAATTCTCTTCTTGCTTTTGCTTTTTTTGCCAAAGCTTTAATATCTTCTACCAATTCAGGATATTTTCTTTTTACATCCAACATCAATTGTTTTTTCTGTGCATCATCTTTGCTATAAGCCAAAACCATAGCCGCAGCAATCTTCACATTTGCAGCCTTTCTTTCTGCGATTGTTTGATTTTTAACGACACCTGATTTCGCCCCAGGCTTTTCACCAGTCAATTCATACATACGTCTTGCCTCAAGAAACAACATTTCTTCACGATGCAATGCTTCTTCGGCCTGCTTCAATCTTTTGCCGGATATAAGTTCGCCGAAATATCGTGCCAAGACAACAATATCTGTATTTAAAAAATCTTTAAGAGACATCAGTTCAAATGTGCTCTTATCATGTATTTCACTCAAATCAGAAAAATCTTCTTGGGCTTGCTTTAATTCAGCCTTCCTAGAATATTTTCTTGAATCCATGTAGGGGGCATCTTTTACACGCGCCTGATTCACTGTCTTTGTCATAACTACCATAAACAAACTCCTTCTTGTTTCTAAATTAATATCCTTATATCTATATATTTTACCACTAAAAGACTATTTTTTCAAATAATTCGTCGGGTTATAAGACTTGGTTCCCTTGCGAATTTCAAAGTGTAATTGCGGTTTATCAACCTTACCCGTTTTACCAATTTTACCAATAGGTTGACCAACGCTGACCCGCGCGCCACGCCGTACATCCATAGAATTCAAATGCGCATATACAGTCATCCAACCATCACTGTGTTGAATAATTATCAAATTACCCATACCTTTGACTTCGTTTCCTGCGTACGCAACAACGCCGTTTTCAGCAGCCTTTACCGTTGTCCCAAGCGGTGCAGAAATATTTATACCGTCATTCACCAGACCACCATTCTTTGGACCATATCCAGACAAAATCGGACCACGCACAGGCCAAGAAAATTTTGATGATGAACGTGCCGCTATCTTTGGTGATGTTTCTGTTGTTGCAACCGTTTTTTTCGTTTCGTTGTTTTTTCCTTGAATCTTGGTATACGGCTGTTTTTCTGGCTTTGCCGTTGTTGTATTTTTTGCTTTTGTTTCTTTTTTAACAATTGCTTTTTTTACCATGGTCGCTGTTTTTGTTTGAACAGTAGCCAATTTTGGAACTTTTAATTTTTGCCCCACTGAAAGATTAAACGGTGCAGACAATTTATTCATCACCGCCAAATCATTCACAGGAATTTCATATTTGCGCGACAAAGAATACAGAGTGTCACCTTTTGCCACAGTAATTTCTTGCAAATCAACACGCTTTGTGGTCGTTGGTTTAACAGGTTCTTGGACAACGATTTGCTTTGGTTTTTCCTTTTCGATTTGTTTTACTTTTTCTTCGGAAATAACATTCAAAACTGGTTTTTGTTTAACAGTTTTCTCAACAGGCTTTGGCGCGGTCGGTGTAGCAACAGCCGCACGCGTTGATAACTTTTGCCCAACAGATAATGTATAGGGTTCTTTCAAATTATTTATTTTCGCAAGTTCCGCAACAGTCGTATTATTTTTCTTTGCCAAAGAATACAGAGTGTCACCTTTTGCTACAATAATCACATCTGAAACTTTTTGGACTTCTTTTGACTCTACCTTGGGTTCTGTTTTTTGTTCTTTGATTTTTTCTTTTGGTTCTTCCACAACAATTTCATCAAGCACAGTATTTCCGCCGTATACAGGTACAATCAAATATTCTGTCATCGTTTCTGGTTCTATAAAATCTTCGTCCTGTTCCTCTTCTTCACGAACATCAGTTTTTTTATCAGTTATAACAAATTTTTCTTCTGAAGGGACCAAGAGATAATCGTCAACACTGGCATACAAAACATAATCGTCTATATTTTCCGAACCATACAATTCAGGCGAAGCATAAACACCATAGTCTGTGACCGCAGAATTATAAATCTCTGGCTGGACCGACGGGTCTGCCAACAATGCTGGGTATCGCGTTTCAATGAACATACCAACATTATCAGGGATAGAAGCAATTTTAGGTTGCAAATCACAGGCACACAAAACCAGTGCGCACAAAACCAGTATATGCAAACACAATCTGTATATTTTCACGCATTACATTATATCACAAAACACACACCAAAAAAAGAAATTATGCCGCATCCCTGCGCATAAACAATATACTGATTTCAAACAATACCAACATCGGAAGTGCTAATAAAACTTGGGAAACTATATCAGGTGGGGTCAACACAGCCGCAAAAACAAAGACCGCGATAACGACATATCTGCGACTTTTTATAACAGACTCCTTGGACAACAGCCCTACCCTATTCAAACAAACCAATACAAGGGGTAATTGAAACGCAATTCCAAAAACCTTTAACATATCAATGGAAAAAGCCAGATAACCCGTGACCGCTGGTAAAAAAACAGTTGGAATACTTGCAGATTCGTTTAATTCCACCAAAAATTTGAATACAAACGGAAACAAAACATAAAATGCAAACGCAGCCCCCATAATAAACAACAGCGGAGATAACAAAAATATAGGTATTAAAAATTGCTTTTCTTTTTTATGCAAACCCGGTGCAACATACGCCCAAATATGCCACATAAACGCCGGTATCGTTATCAACAAAGCAACCAATGTAGCCAACGAAAACTGAATCATCAACCCGTCAGAAATTCCCGTATAGAGCAAAGCACCGTCCACCCACACATCCAATAAGGGTTTTGATAAAAATGCTTCGACATACGGCGCAACAACCCAACCAAAACAAAAAGCAACAATAAAAATCAGCGCGCACCACAATATCCGTCGACGAAGTTCTGCGAAATGTTGCATCAAAGTCATCTTCATTTTTTGCGCGCCTTTTTCGTAATACTTTTCTTTGGCTTTTTTATTGGTTCACCAAACATGTCATTGCTAGCATTTGCCAGCAAATCATCAATTGGTTTTTCCAAGTCTATGCGTTGTTGCAGGTTTTCTGAAAAGTCTGTTATTTGCCAGATTATTTTACGAATATATTTCACGACACGCGCAAAAAATCGCGCGACATCGCCCCAATATTTTGCAGGCACAACACAAATTGCGACCAATAAAATTACTATAAATTCGGTCCAACTTATTCCAAACATATTATGCCTTAGTCATAAAAGTCATCACCACCATTGGTGTTCACAGTTTTTTGACGCGATAATTGAAAATAATTTTTACCAAAATCAGTTTTTGTTTTCAAATCTTTGAACGCGACATCTGTTTTGTTTCCAGTTGCATCAACCACAGACCAAGAATTTAATTTAACCGGACTTTTATCAAATACGACAACCATATAGCCCAAACCTTCTTGATCGCGCAGATGCATTTTCAAAGAAAAAGTGTCTTTATCAGAATTTGTTTCTGTCACTTTTATATCTGCGTTTTGCAAGTCTATTTTTTTACGAACCAAAATTCCAGCGGGCGTACTGGTCAATGGCACAGTAGTAATTTGATCCAAAGATTTATCATAAAAATACAAATCTTTACCATCTGCAATCAATTGAATCGGAGCATTTTTGTAATCAAGTCTGACACGCCCAGGACGCAACATAGAAAATGTTCCTTTTTCCGTTTTTTTGTTTGCAGTCTGACTGAATTCCCCTTGCATGCCAGTTATAGAATTCAGATATTTTTCTGCGCCTTGAACCAATTTTTTGTCCACATCTGCATTTGCAGAAAAACAAGCAAACAAAGCAACCAACAAAAATATAATTTTTCTCATTCCTACATCCCCTTAAATGCGTTTATTATTTTGTTATAAACATTGTCCAAACTGTCTGATATCACAGCACCAGCAGCACACAAATGCCCACCACCACCCAAAGATTCGGCAATTTTATTTATAGGCTTTTGTCGACTGCGTATAGAAACACCAATTTGATTTTCTTTTTGTTCTTTTAATAACACAACATACTCTACACCATGTATTTGCGCCAACAAAGACAAAGTCATTTCGCCGCGACCATCTAACTTTTTATAATCGCCATGTTTAATCACAGCAACTGCCAAACGACCTTTGTGAAAAAATTCAGCCTTGTAAACAGCCTTTGATTCAACCAACACAGTTTTTTTATCTTTGTTGCTCAACAAATTCACAAGGTATGTCATATCGGCGCCAGCCTCTACCAATTCCGCAGCATCTTTGAAAACAACACTGTTGCGGACATATTTGAAATTCCCGGTATCAGTAATCAAAGCAAGAGCCAATAAATCTATGATATCTTGGTCATATTTTAGTTTTGCTTTGCGCACGACATCAAAAATAATCTGTGAAGTAGCCGCCTTTTGCACATCATCAAAACATAAATTACCCAAAATTTCTTCGTTATAGTGATGATCAAATTCGATTATAAAATCAACACCTTTGATAAACTTTTCAACACCACCCAGATTTTTCTTGGTTCCATAATCAACCAATATGTATAAATCATATTTGGCATCTTCTGGTATATGCTTGTAAAAGCGCGCATCATCTCGCAACGGGATATTACCCAAAAATCGTGGTATATTTCCGTCATAAATTACATCAGCCTTTTTATTAAAATTCAATTCTATAATTTTCATCAAAGCCAATGCAGACCCCAAAGAATCACCGTCTGGGTTTTTATGTCCAGATATTGCGATTGATTTCGCGCTTTTTATTTTTTCTATCAAAAGTTCTATGTTCTTCGTCATAAAGCCATATCTTCCAAAGTGAACTGCGCACTTATGCGACCGTTATATTCGTTTTCTTTTAATTTACCAAGCATCATTATTTTAGTATTTATATTGGTATCGTCCAGTAAAAAATCGCCCAACGGTGTTCCAACTAGATTAAAGCCGACAAACGGTAATTGCCCGCCATTACTGGTTCTGATTGCGCCGCGCAAATGCGAACCATTTCCCATAACAGTTGCGTATTTTAATGTACATCCATGCAAAACCAATGTAGGTTCAGGGTTAGACTGTCCAAAAGGTGCCAAATCAGACAACCTTTCTACCAATTTCATATCAGCCCCACTCGCATCAATTTCTGCATCGACAAAAATTTCTGATTTTGGTTTTTCACCTTTTAATTGTTCAACAACAGATTCTTCCAAGAATCGACAAAAATCTTGTTCTTTGTCTGCATCAAGAGAAAAACCCGCAGCAGCAGCATGTCCGCCACCTTCGGATAAAATACCTTTGGCCAATGCTTCGTGAATAATTTTTCCCAAATCAATTTCTGGAATAGAACGTCCAGACCCATTGATAACGCCATCAATTCTAGTCGCAACACATGTTGGCAAATTATATTTATCCTTTAATCGTCCTGCAATAATACCCATGACGCCACCATGCCAATTATCGCCACAAACGAACAAACTGCACCTGCCACCTTCGCAGCATTTATTCGCCATATCTGTCGCAGATAGCATTATTGCATTTTGAATATCAATTCTTTCCTGGTTCATCTGATGCAACCTGTGTGCCAAATCATCAGCAATCAGAGGATTTTCCGTCAATAACAATTCCAACGCAGGCGACGCAGAATCAAGCCGCCCTGCTGCATTCAGACGCGGTCCCAGCGCGAACCCAACTGCATAAACCGATGGTCGTTTTATTCCCGCCAAATTCATCAATGTCCTAAGGCCAAGATTCTGACGCAAACCCAAAACTTTTAACCCAGTTGCGACAAAAGCACGATTCAAATCTATCAATGGCATGGTATCGCAAATTGTCCCAAGTGCCACCAAATCCATATAGTTCAATAAATTTATTTGATTTTTACCATTATCAAAAAAGCCACGTTTTTTAAGTTCACGATTTAATGATACCAAAGTTAAAAACGCAACCCCTACCCCTGCCAAGTAAGGCAACCCAGATGTGTCATCTTCACGTTTTGGGTTTACAACTGCATCTGCATCTGGCAAAACATTATCGGGGGAATGATGGTCTGTCACAACAATCTGTAGCCCAAGTTCTTTTGCCCTTTCTACTTCCTTGATACCACTTATACCACAATCTACGGTGATAATCAGACCGATACCGCTTTGCGCAATTTGTTCTATGGCAGAAACATTCAAACCATAGCCTTCGCCTTCGCGGGTCGGCAGATGCCATGAAACATCAACGCCTATTTCACGCAAATACTTTACAAAAATAGCAGTAGAAGTTATCCCATCAACATCATAATCGCCGTATATTGCAATCTTTTTACCACTATAAATCGCGTCTGTAATTATATCCGTAGCCCGGTCCATATCTTTCAAAAGCGAAGGGTCTGGCATATATTCTTTGATTGATGGGTGCAAGAAACGTTCAACTGCGACATCGCCAACAATGCCCCGCGAAGCCAAAATATTTTTAATCAAAACTTTTGTATCGTTAAAATCTTTGTTTAGATTATTATCACCCGACACAGTCCACACTTTACCCAGCATAGACCTTTCTACTATATTACGCACGCTATTACTCTTTTTATTTATTGTCGGTATAATTATAATACAAATTTATTCAAATAGCAATGGGATGATTCCGTCTAATATTGCACCTGCTGTCGGCACAGCATTCCAAGCAGCCGTTTTCCACCCACCAGATTCAACAGTCCCTTGGGGTTCATCCAACATAATCATAATTATATATTGCGGCGCAGACACCGGGAAAATACCAGTAAATACAGTAGTATTTCTGTTTTTATCAGAACGTCTGTCGATACCTCTTTTTTCTGCTGTTCCTGTTTTTCCACCGATTTCAATACCTTTGACGCGTGCTTTCTTTGCGGTTGTTTCTTCGGCTATGTGAAACATAATCGTCCGCAAAGTCGATGATATTTCTGGGGACAAAACACGTTCACCACGCACTGCCCCAATATTTCTTTTCAACAATGTTGGGTATATGTATATTCCACCGTTAGTCATAGAATTTACCGCCAACAACAAGTGCATAGGCGTCACCGTAATACCATGTCCAAACGAAGCAGTCGCCCTTTCTGTCGGTCCCCATGTTCTGTAAGTCAATGCTGTTTCTGTTTTGCCAAATTCCAGATTCAATGGTTTATTAAATTGCAATTTTTCGAAAAATTCTTTTTGGGCACCGTCTGGCAAATCGAGTGCGATTCGCGCACTGCCCACATTACATGAATAAAGCATTATTTCTGGGGCTTTCAATGTCCTTTTACCCATTTTCTTTACGACATCACGTTTGAACGAAGACACATCATCAATTGGTTTGCGCAATGCAGGTCTACCGTATTTGTCATGTATCATAAGCGGCTCATCAACCTTGTAATTTTTATTTTGCAAACCATTTTGATAAGCCAGCGCAGTATTAAATATCTTGAATATAGACCCCATCTCGAAATTATCGCGAAGCACGCGGAACTTACGAACACTGACTGGGCTTGCCATATAATTATTGGGGTCAAAGTCAGGCAATTGCACCATGGCTATCATTTCGCCGGTACTGGAATTCATCAGCATTCCCATCGCACCCTTTGCCCGATATTTATTCATAGCGATATTTAATTGTTCATAAAAGATATTTTGGACACGTGAATCAATAGAAAGTTTTAATGGATCTTTGTTTTCACGAAGATATTCATCATAGACATATTCAACTCCTTCCAAGCCAGCATCCTTACCAGCAAACCCAACAACATGAGCAAAGACATTACGTTGCGGATAACGGCGCATAGTAAACTGTTCCACTTCGAAGCAGTTATATTTTCTGTGTGCTTCTTTGATGATTTTCATTTGTTCTTCGGTTGCGTTTTTCTTTATATAGACGCCGCGTTTATCAGAACGAATAAGGTTCAAAGCATCATTCACACTGAAATCCATAGGTGCAATTTCATGGATAACATTTGCGACATTATTGACATCTTTTTCTGCGACTTTTTTCGGATACAGTTTTATATTTCCAGACCGCACACTTTTGGCGAGCACAACACCATTTCTGTCGACTATATCAGCGCGTCTTTCTATTTCTGTTCCGTACATATTGTATTTTTTAATATCGTTACTCTGCAAGCCCAGTTGCAAAGTCCGCACGATAAAGATACCGAACAAGACGGTAAAACCGACCATAAGCCAGCGCAAACGCATTGCGCTTTCGCGGTGATAAATTTCACCTTTGTATTCATGTGGCAAAACATCCTGACCGATATCAAAGCGCATATTATTCCACCATAGGTATATCGTCTATGAAGACAGTTTTACTGAACGACACGACTTCCATTTTTGGGTTTATCTCTGCAACCGAAGCGCGCAGCAAGCCCGCCGAAGAAAGCGCAGAAAATTTAGTTCCTGCAATATCATATTCCTGTTGAGTATTTTCCAAACTGCGGCGCACAGATTTAAGATTATTGTCTTGAACGCGATAGCACACCTGTAAAAAAGCGATAAGGCATACGACAGACACAACCATTGTCACACCTATATTCAGCATTTTTTCATCGTCGCGCATATTCCTTTCCTTTTTTTATTTATATGTATTTTATCATAAATTCTTAAAAAAACTAATCATAGAATGAATACCGTTCAACCGTGCGGCGCCAAAGTTCAAATTCAGGCTGTTAAATTCAGATTCCATGTCCATATTTTTAATTTCTTCGATTGATTTATTTTCAATCATAGCAAGAATTATTGCAACGATACCCCGCACCATAAACGAATCGGCACGTCCATAAAAGCGGCGGTCTTTTTGGCAGATTTGCACGAACGAAGCACAGCCCAAAATTTCCGTACAATTGGCATCTTCTGGAATTGGGGCCAGATTTTTGCCAAGTTCCATAACAAAGTCCAATTTATCGACTGGCTCTTGAATCATTTCCAAAGAATGTTTTATATCAGTGTAATTCATACCTACCACCCTTGGTCTGTTAAATCGAGTTCGATTCGTGCAGCATCACTCATTCTTGAAACATCCCAAGCGGGTTCCCAGACCAAGTTTACATCCACTGGCTTTCCTTCGGTGATGGTTTCGACATTTGTTTTAACCTGGTTCAAAATATCTTCCATCATAGGGCAAGTTGGGCTGGTAAAAGTCATTTCTATAACGACATTATTTTGGTTTATAGAAATATCGTATATCAAGCCAAGATCCCAGATATTCACTGGGATTTCCGGGTCAAAGACCTTTTTGATTTCGTTTATAACATCATCGCGATTGAACGACATTTTACGCCACCACATCTTTGATTACATTGACGACATATTCTGCGTCTTCCATTGTATTCCAAGGTCCGACAGAAATTCGCGCAGAACCGTCGACATTTAATTTTTTATGTATCCACGAAGCGCACATATTTCCGACGCGAAGACAGACGCCGCGTGCGCCGACCAGTGCACCAAAGTCCAACATATACAAATGCACTGGAACGAAAGAAACCATGCAAGCATCGGGCGTCGTCAGCAATTTGATATTTTTTACCTTGGACAGTTCATTATGCATAAAGTTGATTAAATCTTTACCGCCGTCCCAGTTATTATGATATTGTATTGCGGTTGGGATACCGATGATTTGAGTAATAGGCAAAGTTCCTGCTTCGAATTTTTCTGGTGCATGGTTTAGCACGATATCAGAATCGGTAATTCTAGTGACCATACCGCCGCCGAATTTATCGACATTCCAAGCATTAATATTTTTTATATACATCACACCGACGCCGGTATCAGATCCAATTTTATGTCCAGAAAAGCACAAGAAATCACAGTCCATATCGACGACATTGATTTTACTGTGTACAACAAATTGTGCCGCATCTACGACGGTAATAACATTTGGGTTTTTGTTTTTCGCGGCACGAACAATAGATTTAACATCTTGCCCCTGCCCAAGCACATTAGACATAGCAGTTATAACGACGACATCGGCGTATGGGACACCATTGACATCGATGTTCAGATTTTCATCAAGCGGCATAAGGACAACATTTTCGAAATATTTTTCGAACGGAAGGCGCGCACTGTGATGGTCCAAATCAGACACTGCGACGACAATATTTTTATTATTGATTGTATTTTTGATGATATTGACGATTCTGTTCAAAGAATCAGTTGTCCCAGCCGTCCAAACTATATTTTGTGGCTCAGCGCCGACAAAGTCTGCAACGACTTTGCGTGAATCTTGAATCAACTTGTCGACATTGCCAGCGCGCAGACAAACGCCGCGTCCGGCATTAGCATACATATTCTGCAAAAAATCTGACTGAACCGCAATCAGTTCTTTTGGCTTTAACCAACTGGCGCTGGCGTCCACATAGACGAATTTGTTCATATCGTTTTTCTCTTGCTTTTTATTACGATTATAATAAACTGAAACGAAATATCAACAAGCCAAAGGAGAAAAAAATGGCACTGACTCACGCGACAGATGAAAACTTTGATAACGTCATTGGCGGCGGAATAACATTGGTAGATTTTTGGGCATCTTGGTGCGGGCCATGTCAGATGTTTGGACCTATATTTGAAAGCGTGTCCGAATCGATAAAAGATGTGAATTTTGTCAAATTTGAAATAGACGATGTGAATCGTCGCACACCTGCGCGCTTTGGCATACGCAGTATCCCAAGTGTCTTGGCGTTCAAGAACGGCGAATTAAAAGAGGCACGCACTGGTTTAATGGACGAAGAAACATTGACCCAATGGATAGAAGAATTAAAAAAGGCATAAAGACCATGGTAAAAAAGAATTACAAAGAGATTGAATTATCTCCGAAATACACACCAAAGAAATCTGAGCCGTATATGTGTGACGAACAATTGGCGTATTTTTATCAGATATTGAACACGCAGCGCGAAGAAATTTTACAAGACCGCGATTCGGTATTGAATGATGTCCGCATGGCGGAAAAGAATGAAACGGCTGGGGTTGGTGACGAACAAGACCAAGCGACTGCGGAACAAGAAATCACTATGAATTTGCGTATGTCGGAACGAACATCTAATTTGTTGCAAAAGATAAACGCAGCATTGGAAAGAATTGAAAACGGCACATACGGATACAGCATAATATCTGGCGAAGAAATTGGGATTCAGCGTATGTTGGCACGTCCATTGGCGACGATGACGACCGAAGAGCAAGAAGAATACGAACAGCGAAAGAAGTAAATTCAAAAACACCATTGTCATTTTTCGGAATGACAATGGTGTTTAACAATTCAAATAATCAAACATATCGACCCAATCTGGGTTTGTTTGTTCTATTAAATCTAATTTTTTCTTACGCGTCCAAGATTTTATTTGTTTTTCGCGCATTATTGCATATTCAGGGTTTTCGAACACTTCGACAAGGACCAATTTATCCACATTGTATCTGGCAGAAAAACTATCTGGATTTACGTGCGCCTTGTGTTCAAAAGCGCGTCTTGCTATATCCCCAGTGACCCCTGTATACAGCGTTCCATTTTTGCCAGATGCCATTATATAGACATAATACCTGTATGAGTCGTGATAATATTTCATACTACAAAGCCTAATAATTTTGTTATTACATGTCAAATCTTATGTCATTGCGAGTGTATTTATTATTACAGCACCAAAAGAACTTATGTCATTCCAAGGGAGTCTGTCCTGACGACAGCCCACTGTTCGTCAGCAGACGACCGTGGGAACCCAGTTTATGGTGCCCAGCCGGAACGGCTGACTTTTTTTTATTATAATAAAGAAAAAATCATAAAGATATTCTGGGTTGCCACGCATAAGCGCCGACAAACGCCGTCGGCTTGTCGTCGTTGCTTATGCTCGCAATGACAATGTTTTTTTGGGGGATAATTATATATATAATAAAATCTCTCTCTTGTACCGCACCCCTGCGGTAATTATAGCATAAAATGACTGGTCGGTCAAGACTGTTATGATGCGTATTTATTATTACAGCACCAAAAGAACTGTGTCATTTTTATTATAATAAAGAACATTTTTTACAATTACAGAACCTTAAAAACCAATGTCATTGCGAGCGTGTGAGATAACAACCAAGCTTGCTGTTGTTATCGAGCATGCGTGGCAACCCAGGTCAATAAAGGGTCTGGCGTTCCGCCAGACAACTTTATTATTACTGGATCCTCACGCTACGCTCAGGATGACAAAAAAGCCGGCAAAGCCGGACTCTCTTATTATCTGGATCCCCACGGTCGCGTGCAACGCTTCCCTCGGGATGACACAGACACTTTGGGAAATAAGAATGAAGATACTTCGCAATGACAATGGTGCTTTTTGGGAAAAAAGTAAAGTAAGGTCTTTCCTATATGTCAACCCCCCGGTGCGGTGTGACCCTGAACGGGGCACACCTGCACCGACCCCCAATCTTGGGGGGGCGTCCTCCCTCCGTTTTTTTTCACAAAAAAAACTCCGGCAGGAAGTTCCTGCCGGTGTCATTTTGTTTCCATAATTCAAACCTACCTGCGGTGGCAACCTCTGACTCCCTCCGGGGGTGACACTGTTGCTCGGTGGCACCGCTATTCCGCGGTGCCAGCCCCCAAGAATAACGCCGCACGGAAGGCGGAGTAGTACCGGGCGCGGTAGGCGCAGAGGGC
>Ga0247609_10000276_pt1 | contig 74223 bp, 86 predicted proteins | sample 172DNAGHGlowgp2_FD_193487 | JGI IMG/M metagenome (GOLD analysis project Ga0247609, IMG submission 193487) | Sheep rumen microbial communities from Palmerston North, Manawatu-Wanganui, New Zealand - 1728 DNA GHGlow gp2 | ecosystem: Host-associated > Mammals > Digestive system > Stomach > Rumen ...
GCGTACAGAAGATAAAAAGGATGTTACCGCTATTTGGGAAAAATTGAATAAATTAATTGAAACTTATTCAAAGAAAGGAATTAGCTTTCTACCAGGTAGTGCAAATGAAAATGATTTATATGAAGCTTATAAGTTTTGGAAAGAAGCGAATGATATTGTAATGAATCTTGAAGATAATTATAATCTTAATGTCACTCGTCCATTTTGGGATTTAATTGAAGCAAATAATCCTTTTAAAAAGGAAAAAGATGTTGGTGAAGTTCTAATAGATTTTGACTGGGAATCAGCTTTTGATAATAATGAAAATAAGATAATAAAATGTTTATTTGAAGCATATCAAGATTTTCAAAATTTTGAAAAGTGGAGACTTGAAAGTGCAAATGAAGATTCAAACTTTACTTGTGAAATCTATGATGATGGTATAGATGGTTGTATTCAGGTAAGAGCTGAATATTATAATGATGGCAGAATATTATATATTGAGCAAATTTTAAGAGGAGCTGAATATAATCCATATTAATAGCAAATTATTGGAGGTATAATAATATGAAAAATCGAGTTGTAAGATTTATCGTTATTGGTGTAATCGCAATCATTCTTTTGGTTGTTGGTTTGAATTGTTGTTCTTCTGTTGGGCCAACAGAAAGGGGAATTATGACGACTTTTGGTAAGCCTTCCACTGAGATTCTTGAACCTGGTCTCCATTTCAAGAGTCCTATTGGTCAGACTCTCGTGAAGAAAGATTTGTCGCCTATTGAATACTCAAAAACATTCCCTGTTGGAGAAGGCGGAGCTGTATCAAAGGATATGCAGACAATTGGCGTAACCTTTACTTTGTATTGGAGATATTCTCCCGATAGAATTTATGAAATTGTAACCAACTATAAAGATGAACAGAAAATTTATCAACCAATATCTACTGCTGTAAAAGCTGCTCTAAAGGCGGAAATCGGAAAATACTCAGTTGAAGAGTTGATTCAGAATCAGACTAAAATTACTGAAGATGTCAGAAGTTCATTTGAAACTGATAAAGATATAGCGAGACTTCCTATTGAAATCCAGTCATTCAAAATTGATAACTGGGATTGGTCAGATGATTATGATGCTATGATTAAAAAGACAATGGTTCGAAAGCAGGAAGTAGAACAGATGAAACAGGAAGTTGCTCTTTCTGAACAGGCCGCTCAGAAACAGGTTAAGGAAGCTGAAGCTGAAAAGCAGAGAATTGAATTGGAAGCAGACGCTGCTCTTATTAAAGCTCAGAAAGAAGCAGATGCAGCAGTTGCCCAGGCTGAAGGTGAAGCTCAGGCTAAGAAAGTTAAGGCAGAAGCTGAAAAATATGAAGCATTACAGATTCAGCAAGCGGCATCTATGAAGAAATCTCAGTGGGAACACGAAGAGAGAATGTTGGAATTGGAAGCAAAACTTCAGCACGAGAAAACTTGGAATGGAGCAATGGTTCCAAATTATATCCCAATTACTGCTGCTGGAACAATTGTTGATATTTCTGGTAATTAAGTTTATCTGAAATAGATTTTGAAAAAGGGAAGTTTTTACTTCCCTTTTTTTATAGGATAAATAAAATTATGAAGATATTTAAAATTGTAGCTAAAGAGTGTTCATTAGATTTAGAAGAAAAAACTCAAAATGTTATTCGTGACCTGTTTTCTGAATACCCAAATGGTGAAATTGAAAAGATAAATAATTGGGGCGGAGAAAATTGGATATATACTTCAATTCTTTTTGAAACAGAACCTAAAAAAGATGAAATTAATCCTTTATTTATTCATCAGATTATTTCAGAACTTAAAGGAGAGTAAAATATGAAAATCTATAAAAATATTACCTCTTCAAGAGAAGATATAGAAAGAGAGACTCAGAAAGTAATAAATGAGCTTTTTTATCAATACCCAAATGGTAAAATAGAGAATTTTCAGTCAACAGCAGCATCTAAAGGTGGTCAAGTTACTTATATGTATATAAGTAATTCTATTATTTTTGAAACGGAACCAGAACAAACAAAATCTGAAGTTACTATTGATAATCCTTTAATTCTGAATCAACTTATAGAGTCACTTAAAGATTTAATAAATCATTAACTTTTTATTCTCATTTTGTTATATTATAAATATAAGGAGATTTTCAGATGGCTGATAAATTTAAGACACTTGAATTCAATTTTGATGAAACAAATTTCCCACCTAAATATGAATCAAAAGGAAAATTTATTCTTGCTGGAGAGCAGATTCCAAATCAAGGCGATGATTCAGCAGAAGAAATGCTTTGGTCCTATGTAGCCTCAATGCATAGAGATGGAGTTGATGATAATTTCAATTCAAACTTTTTTATGGATTTAAAGCCTCGTCTCACCCCTAATCAGCAGAAACTTTCTTTTCCAAAAGATTTCAAAGATGTAATTGAACAGATGTCAGCTATGAATGAAAATATGAAAGAAGCTAAAAAAGCTCGTTCAAAAGAAGAAAAAGCTGCTGAAAAGAAATATAAAGAATCTCTCAAAGAAAAATATGGATTCGCAATTGTTAATGGAAAAAAGCAGCCTCTTGGAGCTTATATGATAGAACCACCAGGAATCCTTTTCTCTCGTGGAGCACCAAAGATTCACGGACATTGGAAATACAGAGTTCAGCCAGAAGATATTATCATTAATTGGTGCTCTGATAAGCCAGCTCCTAAAGCTCCAACAGGACATCATTGGAAAGAAGTTGTTGCAAATCGAAAAGCATTTCAGATTGTAAAATATGAAGTTGATACTGGTCACGTAGTTACTGGACCAAAGAAAATACTTTTTGCTGCGAAGGCTGATAATAAGAAAGCTGCAGATAAGAAAAAGTTTGAAAAAGCTCTTAAGCTGATTAAAAACTGGGATAAAATGGAAGCTCATATCGAAAAGGGGCTTAAATCAAGAGATAAAAAAACTCAGGAAGCTGCCCTGGTTTCTTGGTTGATTAAAGAAACTTCTATCAGAATTGGCTCTTATGATACTAAAGGTACTGATTTTGAAAATGGAGTTGTTGGAGCTTCAACTTTAAAAGTTGGAAATATCATTCTTACAAAGGAAGATTAATGCAGAGTCTTGAAAATTGTGAATTCTGTATTCATTGTAAAGATTATGTAAAGCCCGGTTTTGGAGATAATTTTGATATTAAAAGAAATAAAATTATTGTTCTTAATGGTCGTGGCTGGCATCCTTCATTAGCGCTCTGTGTTTCAAAATATGGAAAGAAAATAATGAAAAATTGTAAATGGTGTCCAGCTTTTAAAGAGCAAAAATTCAATAAAAATGTTAATTGGGAAGGTATTTTTAATGAAGTTAAATAAAGTTAAAACAATTTTGGTTGCAAAAGTTATTACTGAAGCAAAAATAGGATTTCGAGTTCCTATGGAAGAAACTGTAAAACTCTATTCTCTCAATACAAAAAAGAAAGACCTTGAAAGGGAGTGGGAAAACGAAGGAATGATGGCAATTCAGCAGACTCTTCCCGATAGAAAAATTTTAGAAGTAAAAAGTATTGAATGGCAAACACTTAATGGCCAGAAAATAAATTTTTAATTTGTACATTCATATTCTGTAATACTAAATTATTATGGAAAATGAAGAATTAGAAACATTCGTTGAAGTTGAAACTGGAAGTGAATCTTATGATGATTATATCACTTTCGGTGATATAGCATTAATCACCTTCTTAGCTATTCTCGGATGTGCCGTTTTTGCATTTATTATGAAAATAATCAGAAAAAATATAAAAAATGCAAAAATTAAACTCGGGGATAAAATTGAAGTTAGTGTAGAATCAAAAGATAACACTGATGAAAAGAAGTTGAAATAATGGAAGAAACAGAATTATCAAGAATATATAACTTAACTCATAATGGAAGAAATAATAGACTTTCCTGTGGATTTTTAATTGTCGATAGACAGACTGGAAAATTTCTCGCTTGTCATTCTACAGGAAAACCAAAAGATATGTTCGATATAACTAAAGGACATTTAGACCCACCAGAAAATCCATTAGAGTGTGCCATAAGAGAATGCCAAGAAGAAACTGGATTATCCGTTAATCCTAATGAAGTTTTCGATTGTGGCCAATTTACCTATCAAAAAGATAAAGATTTACATATATTCATTTATGTAACAGATATAAATATTCCCGAATTACATTGCGATTCTACTTTTGAAATGTATGGAAAACAATTACCAGAGATGAATGGGTATTCACTGGTGAATGACTTTTCTTTATTCTATAAAAATCTTGGAACCGTTTTAGAAGAGGCCTATAATAGGCCAGGCGCCAAGGAATTTATAGAAGCCCGCCTCATTTAGTAGTTAATTTATCTTTATGTTAAAAATTAATTCTCTCGTCTTGCATAATTTTACTTGCGTATCTGATGCTGAATTTGATTTTTCAGATGATAAAACAATTCTTTTAATTGGAAAAAACGGACAAGGTAAATCTTCTATTCTATCTGCGATTGCTCTATGTCTTACTGGAGAAACTAGAGGTACACAATTTAAAGATTTAATCAAACTTGGTAAAGATTCTAGCTTTGTAAAGTTAAATGCTCTTATAAATAATAAGCCTCTTGATATTGAGGTAACACTTCATATTAAAAATGGAAGAGTCAGAACAATAAAATATGAAGATAAAATCTATATCAATTCTGATGCCAATGATTTAATAAAGTCTCTTGAAATTGATTTTTACGCAAATATAATGCTATCAATTCAAGGTAAATCAGAAGATATAACGAATCAAGGCCCAGCGGAAAGAAAATATTATTTACAGAAATTACTCAATTTTGATTTTTATGAAAAACTTCAGCCTTATAAGGATAAGGTAACGAATCTGAATGATACAATTGATGAAATTGAGAAATCCATTAAAGTTAATGAAGAACTCATTTCTCAAAAGAAAAAAGAAATAAAAGACGAAATTGATTTCTTTTTTACGGACGAAGACATCATTAATCTTCAAAAGAAGATTGGTGGATTAACTCAGGAAATAGATGAGTTTGGTGAGAATATTTCAAAGAAGAATGAATTAGTCAGCGAGTTCTCTAAAATAAAAACTCAAGTATCTGATTTGAATAATGAAAAGAGCCAGAATTCTATAAAGATTAAAAACTTAAAAGAAAAGAAATCAGATTATGACAATCTTGAAAATGAAATAAAAGAAGTTGAATTAAAGATTGCAGAAGAAACTGAGAAATTGGGAAAGGCAAATCTTGAAAGTTCTGATGCCAAAAAAGTTTTAGATTCTCATAAAGAAAAAGTAAAAGACGCTGAATCTGAAAAGAATAAAATATCTTATGAGCTCAACGATATAAAGAAGAAAAAAGATTTATTATCTAAAGGAAAATGTCCAACTTGTGGTAATGAGTTCACATCAGATGAAGTTGAAGAAATTGAAAGTTCTTACAAAGAAATAGAAAGAAAATATGAAGATTCTTGTAATTGGCTTAAAACATTTGAATTGGATGCTAATATAGCAGCTCAAGGATATAATGAATCTGTCACAAAAGTAAACAATATTAATTCTTCTATCAATTCAGAAAAAAGACAGAAAAGTTATCTTGAATCCAAATTAAAGGCTAAACCAGATTTTAGTGGTATTCAAACTTTGGAAAAAAGAAATATTGAAATTGATTCTGAAATCAACACAAAAAATAATTTAATAACTCAAAAAGAAAATGAGATAAAAGAAATTGATAAGTCTTTGCTCGAATATGATAGAATAAATAAAGAGTTAAAAGAAAATCAAGAGTTATTAAATAATTATAACAGTACAATTCTGAAAAATAATTTGATACTTCAGAATAATAAAACAATTCGTGAATCCATTATCAGTATGGAAGAGCAAATAAAAACGAATATGTCTTCTCTTGAATCATATAGAAAGAGTTTACAATCTTATATTGATTGTATTGATATATTTGAAAAGACATTCCCGAATTATTTAATTGTTAAAACTTGTGCTAAGCTTGAAAAAGCAATTAATGATTTTGTTCAAACGATATTTCCCGAAATGGAAGTTAGATTGTTTCAGAATAAGCAAGGAGTAGAGTTCTTCTATACACCTGAAAAGAGTACTGTAAAGAAATGGATAAAAGAAAATCTATTGAATGCAAAAAATGCCTCAGGTTTTGAGAAGGCGGCATTATCAATGTCATTTAAGGTAGCTCTTTTGAAAGCTTACGATATTCCATTTGCTTTCCTAGATGAGGTTGATTCAGCCGCTGATGATGAAAATTCAGAAAATATGTTCAAAGCAATCATTTCTAATAATATCTTTGAGCAAATCTTTATTATATCTCATAAATCTTCAGTGAGAGATTCTATAGTAACAATTGCACCAAAAGCAAAGGTATATTATGTTGCAGAAGGCAACTTTAGTACGGAAGAGCAATAACTAGATAGAATCAGACTAAAAGAGACAAGGAAAAATAATGACTGTAGAGAAACGAGATGGTCAAATTAAGGAATTTGACCCAAATAAGATTATTACAGCAATTTCAAAAGCTGCGAAGTCTTGTAAAATAGAAATCCAACAAGATATGATTCAAAAACTTTTGAAATATGTTACAGCAAAGGTTTCCAAACTTGATGAGCCAATCAATGTTGAAGATATACAAGATGCAATTGAAGAGGCTTTAATGAAATATAACCTTTTCGAAGTGGAAATTTGTTTCCACGATTATCGAAAGAAAAGGGAAGCCGATAGATTTAAAAAATTAAAAATTACAAAAGAAATCACTGAAAAATTAAATGCAGAGAATATAGCAAATCAGAATGCCAACCTTGATGAAAGTTCTTTTGGTGGAAGAAAAGGGGAAGCAGAATCAGCACTATTAAAACAAATGGCATTAGATTATTATATTTCTCCAAAATTTGCTAAGAATCATATTAATAATAGAATTTATATTCACGACCTTGATTCTTATATAATTGGAATGCATAATTGTCTTTCAATTCCATTTGATGAATTATTAAGGAACGGATTTAAAACAAGACAAGTATTTATCAGACCAGCCGGCTCAATAAATACAGCTTATCAGTTAGTTGCAGTTTTATTCCAATTACAGTCACTTCAGCAATTTGGTGGAGTTGCAGCAACCCATTTTGATTGGACAATGGTTCCTTATGTTAGAAAATCTTTTTATAAACATTATAAAGATGGAAAGAAATGGCTCTCATTCAGAAAAAAATTTGAATTATCAAAAGAAAAAGTTGAGACAACTTCAATTAATAATAAAAAGGTTTATACAAATAGAAAAGCAAGAAAATATGCTCTTGAAATGGTAAAGAAAGAATTAAATCAAGCTGCTGAAGGCTTATTACATAATTTGAATTCACTTCAGTCTCGAAGTGGAAATCAATTACCTTTTAGCTCTATTAATTATGGAACTTGTACATTACCAGAAGGTAGATTAGTTATTCGTTCAATTCTTGAATCTTCTATTAAGGGAGTTGGAAATGGAGAAACTTCTATTTTCCCTTGTCAGATTTTTCAGTTGATGGACGGAGTAAATACTTCAGAAAAAGACCCAAATTATGATTTATTCAAATTAGCAATTAAATGTACCTCAAAAAGATTATATCCAAATTACGTAAATTGTGATTGGAGTAAAGACCAAGGATATAATAAAAATGACCCAAGAACATATCCTAGCACGATGGGGTGCCGCACTTATTCGAGTTGGGATATTAATTCACCAGATGAAGCTCATAAGCGTATTAAAGATGGACGAGGAAATATCGCTCCTGCTACAATTATTCTTCCAACTTTAGCTATGGAAGCTAAAAAGAAGGCTGAGAAAGACCAAAAGCCAGAATATATTGTTGATTATTTTATGGATATTCTTGAAAAAGCAATTGGTGATTGTAAAGATGAATTAATTGAACGATTTAATTGGATATGCGCTCAGAATCCAGCTTCAGCTAAGTTTATGTATGAGAACAATACATTCTTCTCTTATGGAGATGATTTTAAGAATGAAGGTATTAGAGGTGCTCTAAAACACGGAACATTAGCAATTGGACAATTAGGAATGGCCGAATGTTTACAGATTCTTATAGGATGTGACCAATGTGACCCTAAAGGAATGGAAGTTGCGAAAAGAATTGAATCTTTATTTAGTGCTAAATGTTCTGAATATAAATTAAATTATAAATTGAACTTTGGAGTTTATTATACTCCAGCTGAAAATCTTTGTTATACAGCTATGACAAAGTTTAAAAAGAAATATGGAGTTATTCCAAATGTTTCAGATAGGGATTATTTTACAAACTCAATTCACGTTCCTGTTTGGAAAGAAGTTGACCCAGTAGAAAAAATCAATATTGAAGCTCAATTGACTGGATATAGTTCAGCAGGATGTATTACCTATATTGAAATTGGAGATAACGCTTCAAATAATCTTGAAGCTCTGAAAGATTTAGTATTATATGCAAAGACTAAGGATATTCCATATTTCGCTTTGAATCTCCCATTAAGTCATTGTAAAAAATGTGGCTCAGATGAGAATATAGATTTTGATGCGTCTTGTCCTTGTTGTGGAGCTGAGCCAGAAGATATTGAACATCTCGCTAGAGTCACTGGATATTTGAGTACTGATTTCAGACATTTCAATAAAGGAAAACAATCAGAAACAAGAGAAAGATTTGTCCACGTAAATAAATGGAACACTTGGAAAAAGTAGACGACCTTTTTAAGCATAGGCTTTCATTAAAAAACAGAGCTGATAAAAGAGCCTATGCTATGTCTTTAAGAAACGATTTCTCATTTATAAAAACTGACGAATATTTAATAGAGCAAGATTTAGATTTTGGTATTATTGAAAATGAAGTATGGGGAATGATTAATATTTCAAATTTTAAAAAATTAAGTCTAACTCAAGATTTCTATGTTGTTGATTGTGAAACTAAAAAAGAATACCCGATACAGTGGAGACTTAGGTAATTTTTCCTACTATCTTATAAAGGAGATTTTTATAAAAAATGGCAATTCGAGTTGCTAATATTATTGATTTTGATATTGCGGATTCTTTAGACGGAATCTGTGTTTCTTTATGGACTGCTGGATGTCCACATAGATGTCCTGGTTGCCATAATTCTGAATTATGGGACGGAAATAATTATCCCGAAAAATCAAAAGAAGAAATATTAGAACGTATAAAATCAGCAATGATTAAATCAGATATTAAAAAGAGTTTTTCTATATTAGGTGGAGAGCCACTCATTCCCGAAAATGTAGAAGATTTGAGCTGGATAATTTCTGAGTTTCATAAACAATTCCCAAGTTCTACGATATACCTTTGGACTGGGTATACATTAGATGAATTATTAGAAAGAAAAGATAAAAATTTAAAGAAGATTTTTAAAAATATAAATTATCTTATAGACGGAAGATTTGATATAAATAAAAAAATGACGAGCCTTGAATTAAGGGGCTCGTCTAATCAAAATATTTATAAGAGAACTTTCTTTGGTTTAAGAAAAATTTAATCTTTTTTTAAAAAATATTTTTGAAGCGTTTTAATATTATTTTTCTGAATTGTCTTTTTAGCGATATCAGTAATTTGGTCACACTCTAAGGCGTGAGCTAGAGCTTCTTCTCCATTTAAGAAATCACCTTCATCAGTAATCCAACCAGGATGTGCTTTATTAGCGATTTCATCAATTACTAAATCGTCCATAACATCAAATGCATCTTCAATATTATTTCTAATTACTCTATCAATAAGAGCAATTTCACCTTGATAAGTAATTTTATAAACTTTATTTACAATCATCTATAAACTCCTTTTAATATCCTCGTACTAAAGCTAAAACATATCCATCATTTACATATTGACGTTTGTAAGCATTTAATAAATTTCTTCTTACAAGAATTTGTGCTCCATCTCGCCAGAAGAAATCGGCCAATACTTGCCCATATGTACCATTAATAGTAACAACGTTAGTTTCAGATGGAAGAATAATAGTTGTTAAATTAGGGCATTGTATTAAAGGTCTATCATCATTAAAATCTAATGTAGTTAATGCTGCAGGCATAGTAATAGATTTTAAATTATCTAAGTCCCTTACAGAATAATATCCCATACTTTCAATATACTGATTTAATTTGAGATATTCAAGACCATCATAGTTTACAAGAAACAAATTATTAGTATCTGACCCCCACCAATTCTGCCCACAATAATTTGAATTTCTATCTTGTGGCATATATAATCCTTTTAAGCCAGGGAAAGGGTTTGATACTCCGCCAAAAAATTGGCCAATTTGTGATACCGTACAACTATTTAAATTAGTGAATTGGTCTAAAATTAAATATGTTGGCTTTGTTTCATCTCCCAATATATGTTTTAACGCATTTAAATTTTGAGTTCTCCATTCACTTTGTGCGTTATTTCCCATTATATATGTTAAATCTAATGAACGGGTATTACCATTTCCACTTAAACCAGGTCTTATATAAGCGACTGGATATGTGTCCCAATCCCAATTATCCCAATATTCAGTTATACTTTCTCTTGAATCACTACTATATCTAAATCTAGGTATATCATAAGCTACTGTACTGCCCTTGGGCAGATTATTTATATCAAGCTCCCCAAGGGCTATAGGCGAGAAATCTGATAAATCACTTTGAGTATAATTAAATGGTTCAAAATCAGAAGAAACCCAACCAGTATAATAAACATCATAATTTTCATTACTAGATGTTATTCTAAGTGCGATATATGTATCATTTCCATATTTACAGCTATAACATTCAACTGGAGCTCCATTTCCTTGTGTCCAATAATTATTTAAAACTCCATTTGCTTGATTCAAAAGAACATCAAAGCTATAAACATTTGAAGGGCCTCTAATTAAAAAGTGCCCATAAGAATATGTTTGCTCTTGTGAATTATAATTATTAAAAATCATATATTGGCCTTTTGTTTGAGTATTTCCCAAATAAAGATTTGCTACCCAAACGGTATCATTTTCTGATACAACTCTGGCCTCTTCAAAAACTGCTTTTTTAGAAACACCTCCACCTAAAACATCAAGTGATAATTCATCTTTTTTGAATATGAAAGTGTCTTTTGGAATATCCTCTCCGTTAAGAGTAAAATCCTGAGTTATTTTCCAACAAGTTCCTATTTTATAATTTGAAAAATCAGATGGCGGAGCTGTAAGAGGTCCAGCATATTGAATAACTTTATTATTTTCAAAATCTATGTTATCTTCTAATAATTGATTTATTGCATCAATATCATCTTGAAGAGCTGAATCCACATCAGCTCTTTCTGAAGCCTCAGCATCAATCGCATCAGATAAATCAGAGTCAGCTCCTTGTCTTGCTGATTCTTCTGCAATTATTGCATCAGATAAATCTGAATCGGCAGATTCTCTAGCAGAAGTCTCAGCTGATATAGCATCAGATAAATCAGAATCTGCATTTTCCCTATTTGTCGCTTCAGCTTCAATATTATCTTGAAGTGTTATATCAGCATTCTCTCTGGCAGTTTCTTCATCATTAATGAATTTGTCAACTTCCATAGTTGAATATGTATTTAATCTAACTTCTTGATAAGTATTTCCACCAGGCAATTTAATAAAAAGAGAATTGACTTTCCTATTCTGATATGTTGTAGAGTCATTCTTGATTAAAAATACTGAATAATCAGCGGCATTCTGATTCAAACTTGAAACTTTATCAACTTCACCTTCATAATGGAGAGCTTTTACTCCTTTATTGTAAGCATCTTCACTTCCTACTGGGATTAATTCTCCATTATATTTTTCATAGATAGTTTTATTTGTCTTATTGAAAACGAAAACTCTATCTGGTATATAATCGACTAAGAATTCAATACTATTAGAATCAGTAGTAATATTTTTTACAAATTCCATAATATTAAATAGTACTTTTCTTAAGGTTTTCATTATATTATAAATATAGGAGATTGCTCTATGAGATTTGATATAAGTATCTTAAATGAAGAAGAAAGAGATGAAGCATTAAATATTGCTACTGAAATTTCTATGGCAGCGATGGAAATGGATTTTGAAAAAGTAAGGATTCAACTCGATTCTATTCAAGAGATATTTGACGACCATTATTCTAAAATTGAGAATAAGCTTCGTGCAGAAGAGCATAATAACTTCCTACAACTCATAGAAAAAAATGAAAATGGTGGACAGGACACTTTAACAATCCCAAAACATAGGGGAAAATTTTATTGGCCGATTTTCAGAAAAGATATTATGAAAGAAACTGAAAAGGCATTCGGTATTCTTGATTTGGAAGCTACAGAAGAAATGCGACAAGAATCATTGAAGAAATGGAAATCAGAGCCAATTCATTGGTTACCAAAATCAAAAATAATCGTTTACCAAGGTCTTTATTTCATTCCATCTGATTATTGCCAGATTTCTTATATGGATAAATTTAAAAGTAGCTATATTATAAAAACATTTAATATTTAAAAAATAAGGTCGGGTAAATCCCGACCTTTTTTATTACCAAAATTTAAATATAAAATGTCCACCTTGATAAATCAATTCTAAAGAAATTAAAGAAATCCCAGCAGAATATAACATTGTAGTTCCAGTTCTAATATCACCTTGAGAAAAAGGAATAATAGAACAAACAGCAACACCAATTGGCGCCAATGGAACTAGGAAATTTCCTAAAGTATAAAGATTTGAGAATCTTCTGTCTCTCTCATAATCTAATTTCTGATGTTCATTCCATTCAAACTCTAAAAGCTCTTTTTCTTTTTTAATTATTTCAACTTCTTCTAGAGCTGCTGAAAATAATTCAATTGCATTCTCAGTATCACCTTTATTACTTAGAAGTGCCTTGTTCGCTAGATTCAGACAATCCGATAACTGATTTGATAAATTCTTCATCGAGCTCAGCTCTTCTAATACTGAGGTCGAATAAGTCATTGATAGTTGAGTTTGCCAATTGTAAAGATTCTTGATAAGTTTTAGTAATTGAGGCAAGCTCATCGAGTTTGGATTTGTATTGTTTATTAAGTTCTTCAGCTGCTCCGATACTTCTTCTGGCATCTTCGTTATGTCCGATTGCATTGTTGAGATTATTAATTCCAGTTTCAATTTCAGTTCCTGCTCGGCCTGCTGACTGTCCAATAGTGTCGATTCGTTGCTCAATTCTTCCGCTATTTGATTCAGCTCGTTTAAATCTGGTTGCATATCCTGCCCAAAAACCGAGTGAGAAAATGATAAGAATAGTACCAGCGATAATAGAATACTTAATGATTTTTTTCTTGTCAATTTCCATTGAAAAATTTTTGATTTTAACATTCATTTTCGCCCCTTTTTGATATTCATTTAGTCTACTAATTAAATATGATAAGAGACTTCCAAAAGAGACTCGCTATAAAACACGGAATTATAGCAAGGAAAATATTAGATAATAATATCGAACTCGAAGGTACTCCACAAGACTGTATAAGAATTAGATATAAAAAGACTAGAGATGGAGATACAGAAACTTGGGAAGTATTGATGGCCGATATTCAAAATATCTATTTTCCACCTCTTGACGATGTACCTTTCAGAAAATTAGAAGATAAGGGAGAAGGTAAATATAAAATAACTTCTCTCGTTAATTCATTCGCTGATGAAAATGTGGATATTTATAAATTAATATTCACTCATAAATCTGATTTAAATGTCGGTGACCTAATTATAAGAGTTTTTCACGACCCCGATGTAAAGGAACCAATTATTCTTGTTTTTGAATTAACTGAATTATTGGGAACATTTGGGGAAATGCTTGAAAGTCAGAGTGCAAATTCAGTTTTGGCAACTAGAGATATACCAGATGAGATAGCTGAAGTTGTTTCCGAAATGGCAAAGAGACGATTAAAATTAGGATTTTAAATCAACTAAATATATAAATTTTAATGGAGAATTAGAAATATGGCATACAATAATAAAATGATTGATTCTATGATGGCATATAGCGCTGATGCCTTCAAGAATATGTATGATATTTATATCGACTGGCCTGGTTCATTATCGGCTGCTGAAAATAATCAGAATCTTATTTCTGTAAGGGCTAAAGGAATAAAAATACCAGACCTCGGTGCTGCAACTTATGATAGACACTACCACGGAAATAAAATTGCTCTTCCAAAACCAGAACAAGAATTTGAAAGAAACGTTGAAATCACATTTACAATGGATGCCGGATTCCAATATTATCAGAACTTCTGTAAATGGCTTTCAGTTGTAGTTGATGCGGTAAATGGTGGAACGTCAAACTGGCCAGCATTAAGAGGCACCCTTTATGCTGTACCTTTAAAAGGAATTTTCTTACCAGCTGGGTATGAATCAAAAACTGGAGCTGACGGTACAATAACTAATAATATTACAGCTGCTACTAATTCAAAAGTAATTAATCCTAGTTATATTAATGGAACACCAGATGGAAGTGATAAAGCTGGTGCACTTAATCTTGGTAAAGTAAAAGATTTTGGTTGGAAATTCAGCGAATGTTGGGTTTCAAAAGTAACAGCACCTGATTTTGCTGTTGATTCATCAGAGCCATTGGAGTTTACTGTTACATTCCAGTTCTTGGATTATGATGCTCCTGCATTTGGTGGATTCAGAAACTCACAGAACCTTGAATTAGGCGGAACAAATTAATAAATTAATTTAAATTAAAAATATAAGGGTACGAGAAATCGTACCCTTTTTTTATTCCACTAAATATATTATAATGGCAGATGTTAAAATCGACGAAAAAGAATTAGAAAAGAAAGAGTTTTGGGATTGGGGAAAGGACGAGAATGGTAACGTCCTTGGTGGCTCTTCAGCTCTAATTGATAATTTAAAAAAAGATTATGATGATGGACTCAAAGACCAAAGAGAAAAAATCAATGAAAAATATATAGACGACACCGTAAGAACTAAAGATAAAGATAGCTGGAATTGGTATAATGCTCAATGGAGAAATGATTGGCTAGATGGTATTGATAATGCTATAAATAATTTTAATACAAGTGGATATACCAATGCATTAAATAGTTTTATAAATGATACAAATAAAGAAGATGACTCTATACAAAGCGGCATCAATAATGCTGTTAAAAGCCTAAATGATAAAATTACTAATGGTTGGGTTAAAGATTATAATGATTGGTTTGATTCACTTGATAATTGGACAAAATTTTTAGATAATGATTATTACCAAAACATATTGACAAATACTGGAAATTTTGCAAATAACTGGTTAACAAATGCGGTAATATCTGATTGGCTTGGTATGGGTCCTATAAATGAAGGTGAAAGTGGTTTATTAAAAATATTAAATAATTCTGTAAAATCACGTAGTAAATTTGTTGTTACAAATATTAAAAATGAAGATAAAAACAAATTTGAAGAAAATTATAGTATTATAAATCCATATATAAAAAAGATGTTTGAAGCTGGACCAGATTTATTTTCAAATAGTTTTGATATATTTTTTATAGTTGAATCATTAGATGGAAAAAAAGATTTTATTGGGCCAAGCGATATTAAATTTGGAGAAACAGATAAAAATTTAAATGCTCTTATATCTAATTATAATGATTTAACCGTTAGAACTGCTTCAATTTCAATACCTCAAAGAATGCAATCATCATATACTCAAAAGATTTTAAATTTATCTACTGAAATGGTTTCTCATTCAGTAGAATTTGAGAATAAAGCTGAATTAAAAATTGATTTAGATAGTAGCCTTTCAGTAATAGATTTAATAAATTCATTATCGGGATTACCTGATTATACTAAAAAATCATCTATAGCTGATTCTGCGGAAGAGAATACAACAGAAAAAGAAAAATATACTTTTAGTAAAAATAATAATGATGATGAACCTACTTTTGGAGCATCATATCATAATTCAAGTATAAAAAGATTGGATATTTATGTAAACTCAAGAAGCTTTAAAAATATTCATCATTTATATTGGAATCCGAATGCTGAAGGTTCAATAAATAATATTATTTATGTTTTTTATAATTGTAAATTTTTAGGAACAGACTCAATTTCTTTTTCAAGGGATTCTGTTGATGTTCAAAATAAATCATTTCCTTTTATTTTTGAGCATTTATATGAAGTATATAAAATGTATTCTGATATTGCTCCACAAGAAGGTCAACAATTAATAATGGATAATTTTAAAGATACCAAAAATGATGTTGAATTTATAACTCATTTATAAGGGATAAAAGATGGCGGACAAAACTACAGAGATTGATAAAAATACAGTTAAAGATTCTCTCAAAAAAGATAAAGAATATGGAAAGACAAATTATCCTTTTGATGCGTATACATCTTATGATACTTATATGGCTCTTAAAGAAGAAGATAGGAAAAAGGAAGATGCAAATAGAGCTGTTGAATTTAGTGCATATTTTGAAGATTTTATTAAAAAACTTGATGATGATGCTGCTGATAAATTTAAAAAGAAATTAACAGAATTAGGTGCCGATTTTAAAGAAGGAACAAAATTTTCAGATAGTGTAAGTAATATTATGAATGCTGATGATTTATTAGCACTTATTCAATATTGCTCTGATGAAGCTAATAAAATGGTAGCTAAAGGAACTCCAACTGATGAAAAATCAATGGAAGAAGCTCAAAATATATTAAAAGAAGTATTATTAAATGATTTACAATATATAGCTCAATATTATACAGATAAAGAAAGATTTTTTAATAGAGAAGATTTTAATAAATTTATGATGGATTTAATTGCTGAGTTGAAAAATGTAAAATTTGCACCAAATATTAAATTTAAAGATGGACTTGAAGCTGGATTAAATGCTGAGTTGAAAAATGTAAAATTTGCACCAAATATTAAATTTAAAGATGGACTTGAAGCTGGATTAAATGCTGAGTTTATTAATATATCTCAATTAGAAAATCTCTCAACTACTATTCATAATAATATTATAAGTAATCTTATAAAATTTGTTGAGACGGAATTAGTTAAAACGCCAGAAGATAAAATAGGAATTAAATTAGATAAAGATGGGCATACAAATCTCAATCAGAGAAATTATGAGAGTATGGGAAAAGTTGAAGAAAATGTACTCTTAAATAGATTAATTTCAATGATGCCAGATTTCTCTCAAAATCTATTTACTATTGGATTTATTGGTATTAATGATGATTACAAAAATTTATCTGATTTTGCTTTGGACTATTTTAGAGATTTTGATGAAAATAGTGATGAGTTAACTGGAGAAAAATTTAATCATTTAAATAATAATATAGATGGATTTTATACCAGAGTTTCAAGTTTTGAAATCCCAATGCCAAAAGCTCATACTATTCAATATAAATTCTTTACTAGAACTATAACAAAATTATCAGCTGGAATTGAACAGCCACATACTATAAATATTACTTTTAATGCTGACCAAAATGGGTATATCATAAATCATTTCCAAAGAATGGCTGGACAATTCAATGCATATCCGAAAAAAGATGAAACTAGAGAAATTTCTTTAGGAGCATTACAATCAATGTTTACTCCTGGCGGATTCATTGGTAGAGATAAAACTTTAAATATCTTTATTAAATTTAATGATGTAATTGGTAAAGACCAATTTACTGGAAGAATCTATAATAATGATGATAATTACCAAAGATATGATTTTTCAAATGGCTCTTTAAAAGATTTCCAAAATAAAAACGGATATAATGGATTTTTTTTAGAAGATGTACAATTTCTTGGTTTTGATAACTCTATTGATTTTAATAGAGATTCAGCTAATCCAATAGAAATGACTGGAAAATTCAGATTCAACCATCTTTATCGTATAGTTGCTTAAACTAAATAAATATGGATAAGAAAGAACTGGCAGAGTTCGAGTTCAATGGAACTCAATATCTTTTTAATTTAGACCCAGCAACTGGAAATTTATTCTATCTCAAAAATGTAACATTTGAAGATATGCCACCAAATGAGGCTGCTGGAAGTGATAAAGCTACTTCTGAAAAGAATCAGGCTACTCTCACACAAATATTAAGATATAGAGTTAAATCTGTAAAACTCGATAATACAATTGGAATTGAATTTGATAATAATAGAATGCTTTTGCCAGGAAATCCTATCTGTGTTACTGGAATAAAAGAGTCTCATAATTTTACTATAGAATGGGTTGAAGATTCTTTTTTCAGAGTTCAAAAATTCCATAAAGAGTGGATAAGTCATTGGTTTCAGAATAAAACATTACAAGATGGCGTAAAAGGAAAATTTGTTTCGTTTATATTTGAAGTATTCTATTTAAATAATGAAGGTGGAATTTCTCCAAAATTATCACCTAAGCCAGCTTATACGATTAAACTTGACCATTGTGCGCCAATAGATTTATCAGATTTTAGTTTCTCTTATGATGAACAAGATAATGGAAAATCATTTGTTGGTAAATATGTTGCTAAAAATATAGAAATTATTGATAGCGATGAAGGTCCGAATGAAGATAAAGTTTTAAAATATATTTAAAATATGAGGTGTAATAAATGAATTCAATTTTAATAAATGATATTGAACAATTGAAGTCAGGCGTAGAAGATATTATCTCATATCAAGATATAAATTATCTTGGAGTAGATAAGAATGATACTATTACTGTTAAAAATGAAAATTGTTTATTACAGAAAATGAAAATCTGGCTACAATCTGATATAAATGACTACCATAGAAATCCTAAACTTGGTGGAGTTATAGTTGATAACGCTAGAAAAATGAGATTAACTAAGGAAAATGCTGGTAAACTAAGAGAATTGATTAAGACAGAATCGGAACTCTTATTTAAAGATATTTCCATTTATGATATTTCAGTAATCCCAAATGTAAAAGAAAGACGATGGGAAATTAAGATTTCTGTCATTGACCCAGTAACTAAAATTGCTGATTCTTCAATGTATGATAATCAAAATTCTATTGCTATTTATACGGAGTAAAAATGAAAACATTTGTTTATGATGCAATAAAAGAAAGACTTATTAAAAGATTAAAATTGAATGCTGATGCAGCAACAGTTCTTGATGATTCAGCTTTTACTAATATTCTTGATGTTGTTTCAGAAGGTTTCGCTGAAAATGCAAGATATACTGAATATCTTTATCTTGAAAAGAAGTGGGATACAGCTAAAAATATTTCTTCTCTTTTATCAATGGGAGCATTAATCGGAAGAAAAAGATATAGACCAGAATCAGCTACTGGAATTATAATTGTTTCCCATACTGACGATGATAATAATAATAGATTGGCAAATTATGGAAGATACTTTTTTGATTTAAACGAAGAATCAGATTATGATGAAATAGATAAAAATGAAGATGCTGATTATATTAAAAAGAGAGCATTGGTACCTTGGCTGAACTCTTCACTATATACAATTCCCGAAGGCACTGAATTTGTATCTAACTCAGGTATTTCATTTTTCGCTACAAAATCAGTAAAGATTAAAAAGCTTGAAAAGAAATATTCTGAAATATCTTCTGACGAAGGTACTCTTAAAGCATTCTTAGCTAGAGGAGGCTGGGACGGAATTAAATATTTGAAAGTTCCAGTTATTCAAGGTATTAAGAGAAAAGCTCAGGTTGGAGTTTCTACTGGAGAAAGAAATCAAGCATTCAAATTTGAAGCAAGAAATATTGAAGCTGGAAATAACTCAATTTCAAAGAAATATTTTTATATTGAAGTAACCGAAAAAGATGGAACTACAACAAAGTGGTTTGAGCTTCCAATGATTCAATTAGCCGGACCTTATGATAGAGTATTTGAAACGGAACTTTCAGCTGATGGCTCATATATTATAATTAAGTTTGGTAATGGATATTCTGGTAGAATTCCTACCAAAGATTCAGTTATTGATTTGAATTATATTGAAACTGCTGGAAAGAGTGGAAACATAGAGCAGAACTTCCAAATAAATACAATTAAATTCCCAGCTGGATATTCATATATAGACCCAAGAACTAAGAATGAAAGAGAATTCCTATCTTGTACAAATATTGCTCCAATATCTGGCGGTAAAGATATTGAATCAAGAGATGAATTCAGAAAAGATGCTCCTAGTTCATATCTTAAATACTATGCAACTTCAGTAAAATCAAATTATGAGAAAAAGGTTTATGAAAATTCACCTTATTCTTTATTGAATGCTAAATGTTTTATTTCTTCTGATTTTACTGCTGAACAATTGGATAATTCTATTGATGATGAAATTGAAGAAGAAGTACTTAATCAGCTTTCTTTAATTTCCAATTCTTTAAATATTACAGCGATTAAATCAAATGGCCAATCAATGAATGAAGTTGAATCTGAATTCTTTATCAATTCACTTTCTGAATCGCTCGCTGAAATTAAAGGACCAAATGATGCTTTGAAATATTGCGCCCCTTTAATGATTAAAATGGCTCCATCTATTTTAATCAAAACTTCTGATTTAACAGTTACAGATGATGCTGTAATTAATGGAGTTTCTCAAATTATTCAAAGTGAATTCGCAGTATTCCAAAAAGATTTTAAAGATGATTTCGTTTCTTCAAGGATTATTCACTTGGCTTCATTATTTAATTTTACAGATTCAGTAGAGTTAACTATTGATGCAATCGCTGATGTTGATTATGATAATATTGAATTACTCTGTACAGAAAAAGATTCAATTCCTTTAATCTCAGTTCCTTTTAAATTTTCTGATATTTTCTCAAACGATAAATTCAAAAAAGGATTTAAAAATTTCAAAGACGGAAAGAAGTTTAATTTAAGAGTTGACTTGAGAGTAAAAAATGGTGCTCCTAGTTCTCTTGAAAGAACATTATTATTAATTGATAATAGAGAAAAATTAGAAGCCATCAAAGATGCAAAACGAGGCGTTATTGATGAAAATGGATTAGCATCAAGTCTTTTCCAAAAGATTCGTTCTGAAAAGAGTGATACTGAGTTCTTCCTTTATGAAGAAAATAATAGTAGCTATAAGAATAGAAGAATGAGAGTTGCCCAATTCCCGATTCTGATAAATAATGTTTTAACAAACAAATTTATTGATAATCTTTTTAGTTTTGAAAATTCTCCATCAGAAATTAGACCTTTTGAGCAAGATAATAATGGTGATAATAAGATTTTACTTTCATCTATTGTTGATGTAAATCTTCAAGAGCCAATTAAAGGAAATGAAATTGGTACATATTGTTATAGAAGAAATACTGAATATATAAATTATTTTGATATTTCATATAATGAAGAGTTTAATGATATTGATAATTACGCCAATGGATTTGTTTTAATTCCTTGTGATTATATCAATTCTTTAGGAACAAATAATGCTACATTGATTACTACTGGATTAACTCTTGGACAAATTCAGCAAAGGAACGAAGAATATATTAAAGAGATAAAACGATTGTTGAATGATTATCTTGATATTAAAGTTAGAGCAGAACCTAGAGCTGATGTAATAACTCCTTTAAAATGGAATGAAATTGTTTTTGTTGATGATGATGATATTACAGTAGAAAAAGAAACCGTCATAAAAGAATAATCTTTAAATTAGGATTATACTAATTTCCTAATTATTTTCTTTTGTGATGGCGATGTTTTCAGATTTTTTCAAATTCGCGGGATTGAAAATTTCTTATACATTTACCAACATAGAAAATAAGAAAGGGTGTAGAATATTTAAAACTACACCCTTTTCTTATTAAATTACTATTAAATTATTATTAAATTATTATTTATCTTTTTAAAAGGACCGATTCTTTTTAAGGCTTACATACAATAATAAATGCTTGATGAATCCGAAAATTCAACAGAATCTGGTGGGAGGCGAGCTGACCAATTACTTCCTTTCCCATTAATTTTTCCTTTCGCAAGCTCTTTTCATCATACTAATATTATAAAACTAAAATTATAAAATCATTTTAATTCGGCGGGCCTCTTGTCATTTAAACCTCCAATAATGAAGCAGCTCTAGAATTGCTTCAAAGATAAATTTTACCATAAATATTTTTTAAGATAGGGAGCTACCCTATACGAAAACTTCTTCCCATAAGCAAGGAATAAATCTTATATTTTCAATATAAGGCATCCTGCTATTCATCAAAGATTGTATTGGCACTCTTTCTTGTCCATATATTTTTCTGTAAATATCTTCTTCTGAAATTGGATTTGCTATTCCATCAATAAGGATAGTTTTTGAATCTTCGTGGTACTGATGAAGATTACTTATAGTAATCAAATAATATCCTTTTTTGATAAGCAAAGAATTGGGATTCATTACTCGTCCTCGTAATATTCAACAGAGATGATTTTCCAGTCGTTGAACTCATCTTCATCTTCAAATTGAGCCTGGTCGAAAGCCTTCATCTTAGCTTCCTGTTCTGAATTTACCAAACTTCCATCTACAAAATAATCATCAGTTCCGTAAGACTGACCATCTAAAAATTTTTCGATTGTTACCTTGTATGTTCCCATATTTTCAAATCTCCAATGCTAAATTTCTACAGTTGGCGCCATTCGTAGATTTTCTCTGACTTTCTTATTTATTTGAAAATTTATTTATCAACATTTTCTAAATTAAAAGTATTTGGAGTAATTCCAAGTTGCTGATTTAATAATTCTTCCTGTACACTTTGAAGAACAAATGCTCTTTCAATAAATTGAAGTTCACAATAATCTAAATCTTGCTTGTCTTTTATTTTTTGAAAAACTCTTTTTGCAAAATCATTCATTGTTAACTCCTCGTAATATTTATTTGAAAACTTTACCCCATAAACAAGGAATAAATCTTTTCGATTGTTACCTTGTATGTTCCCATATTTATTATATAATAAATATGGAATAAAAAGTTAAAATTCAAATCCCATTTTTTCCATAAATTCATCTTGTTTGACTTTCATTGTTTCATAACTTCTATCATTAAGAGCCATCGGTCGCCAAACTACGAATGGTATGAATTCATTATCATATTTATTTAGAAGCTCTATTGTTCCCGTTACAGCATCTGCAGCATCTTTTGCATTGACACCTCTTTGGTCCGTTTCCCAATCTCCATTTCCATCGGTCACAATATCTCCACTGAAGTGGTCAATTTTTGTTGTTCCTTTTCCCTGTTTTCTTTTTTCAAAATGGAGAGAAAGCATATTATTTTTCATATAGATACATTTTCCAGCGAACCATCTTTTATGTTGAACATAGTCAATAAAATTAAGATAAGGCTCGTTTGTTTTATCTACAGAAATATAATCTACATCAATTCCTTTTCTTTTCAAAAACTGAATAGAAGGTTGAGACTGGAATCCATCATAAGAAACGTGTTTTATTTTCAGATTTCCAAGTGAAACTAAATCCCAAATAAAACATTTAATTGCATCAAGGTTTATGATTCCACCTTTTGGTATAATTGTAATAATAAAATCAGTGACAAATACTTTTACAGGATTTCCTGTTACAGCATCTTTTCTTTCTGAATCTCGTTCTACGTGAGACATCGCAATTGAAGTAACGTCTCCTGCATAAGATTGGTCGACGGAAACTACTCTAGGTATTCCTGGCTCATAATAGAAATAATATTTATCAATAATTTTATTAAAAAACTTATCTTTAATCTGATTCCAAATCAAATGCTCTGGTTCTTCTTCAGCAGGAGCTGTAATTTGTCCAAACATATTTCTTAAATTATTTTCAAAACAATCATTTACAGTTTGCTTATTATAGAAGATTCTATCAGGAGTACCAGATGGAATACCGCATTGGTCTCTTAAAAACTCTATTGGAGATTCAAGAGCGGCATCCAACATAGATTTATTACCATTTGATGTTACCTGAGTTGTTGGAGCCCATACTATATCAGTTGATTGATAGGTTGATAATTCGCCTTCTGATTCAATTACTTTTGGAGGCTGTCCAGCATTTCCTTTAAAAATAGGGAATGTTTGTTTTTTATTAAATTCTTTTTTCAAGCATTCTTGGTCAAGTGCCTTTTTTATTGCTTCTTTTGTCTCTACTTCTCCAGTTGGTGAAGATTTCCAATTTGGTCTTGGAGTTTCCCAAGCATAAGGATATTCTTGTGGAAAGTATTTCCATCTTGAGCCAGTAACAATGTAATTTTCATTACTATTTGGGGCCTCGTGCCAAATCCAATCGTCAATTACTGATTCAAGAGAGTTTGGCTGAGAGTCAATTATCATTCTTCCATAATAATTGCCTTTCATACGGTTATCAATTCTTTTTCTTAATTTTGTAAAGAAAGTAAAAATCTTTTCATTAGTCCAACCATTTTCAGTAAACATTGTCATTTCAGATATAACAGCTGAAATAATATTCTGTCCCAAAATAGAACCAGGGCCATTTATGATTTTATAATTTACCCCATTCTGAAATTGCAAAACTGAATTATGAGTTACTATATTATCTTCAGTTAAATAAAGACCATCTTCAGTGGATAAATGAATACACTTTTGTTTTTCTTTTCCTATATATTTTATACTTTTAATTTTAATTGGCATATTTCCACCTTAATTTTTCTCCATTTATTGACCCAGCAACTCCGCCATTTACTTTGCAAGCTTCGGATATATGCCTTGCCATTGGATACTTATTTCTTGCTTCTTGTATTGTTTCAAAATATTCTCCAGTATTTATTAAAATACAGGCTCTTGCCCTTGGGTTATTTCTCCCTTTTCTTTTTTCAGAGCCTTTTCCAAAATGCTCTTTTCTTTCACTTTCAGACATTTTAGAAATGGTTTCACTTCTTGATTTTTTTATTTTATCAAGAGTATCTTGAGTATGAGTTTTTCCATAAAACGGATTATTTTTTCCTGTTTTATCATAACCATTAAATTTTTTTGAACGCTCTTCTTTTGACATTTTAGAAATTGTTTCAGCCCTTGCTTTTCTTGCTTTTTCTATCTGCTCTTTTGTTGGGTGCCACTCACCACGATAATTAATTCCTCGTCTATTTTCAGAGTTTATTTTTCTTATTTTCTCATATTCTCTTGAAGTAATTTTATATTTTTCTTTATTTTTTCCCATTGACATATAATATATAGCATAAGTCATTTCTCTTGAAGGGTAAATTTTTAATAAAAGCTGATGACAAAAGAAATGCTCTCTTGCTGTTAAAGCAACAATATTTTCTTCTTTTTTATTCCAATTAGGAAATAAACTTCTTGGCAAAATATGATGAAACTCAAAATATTGATTTTCAAATTTTTTTCTTCTCGAATGAGATAAATTATCTGGCCTATTTCCTAATTTCATTTCATTTTTTGCGTTTGAAATTATTTTCATATAAATTCTTCTATAATTCATATTAAATTAGTAAATTTTTTACTTGGAGTTGGTAGGGAAGTCGTCCAATTCTATAATTTCCCAATCAAACTCCGGGTGTTCCATAATATATTTTAAATTTTGAACTTCCCATTCACTTTCTGGTGAACGCCTTACTTTCCATAAATGAAAATCAGAACATCTAACTTTTCTGCCATCTTCTAATTCAATTTCGTAACAATCTGCTTCACCTTCAAAAGGGATATTTGTAACTGTTGCTTCACCTTGACTTGGAGATTTTACTTTATCTCCAATTTTTATTTCGCCCATTGTTTTTATTGAATTATCAGCCATTATTATTTTTGAATCTAAAGGCTGCGCAGTCGGGCTTGATGTTGTCCAGTGAAGGCAATTCGTTAATTCATCTCCAGCGGCATCAACCAAATCTGTATGAGAACGAACTCTCTTAAAATATGGACTCTGCTCAAGAATCTGAATAAATGGCTCAACAAGTAATTCCGATGCTTTCTTCTGATTCCAAGCACCCATACATTGAGTAAATACTGATGATGGAGCAAGATTAAAGAATTTCCACGGATGCCACATCATAGCATAATGAGTAGAAATATATAATTGAATAAGGGTTGATAATGTTGATTTACCAGCACCAATACATTGAGTTAAAACTAAAGTTCTATATGGTTTTAATGGATTCATAAAATCTATGAATACATCTCTAGCCCAATCGAATGTTGATTCAGCCTGATTTCCGATATATTTTTCAGTTAAGAACTCTTCGGGAGTTGGGGGCTTTGCTTTAAAATTTAATCTCCAACCTTCTGCCAATAAATTATCTTTAAATGAATCATTTAACTTATCATTTCTAGCAAGCCATTCTATAGCTGCCATAATATTATCAATATTTAAATTTTCTACGAGTTTATTATCAAATTGAGAAGTATCTCCAGCTAAAATATCTTCAAGAATATATTTTAATTCGCCCAATTCATTAGGGAGAGGTAAATTTTCAGATGGAGTTACAATGCCCTTTTCAATTTCCCATTTTGTTTTATCAGTATCAAAATCTTTAACTTTAATTGAGAATGGGTTCTCGTCAGGGTTTGAAATTATATTTTCGTCCATAATTATTTAGTCATATAAAATTAAATAGAGTTTACCCAAAATGTGGATATTATGTGGAAAACTTGTTAACTAAAATTCATTCCTTGTTGAGCATTAAAGATTCTTTTCCAATTATCTTGTGAAATATAATCTTTATTCATAAGAGAATTTAAAAGATTTCCTTTTGTTCTTAAGTTCTCAGCTTGGATATAATCAATAGAATTCTTATAACAGAATGTATAAGTTCTACTCATAGCATCTTTACCGGGTCTGTGGATTCTTCCCCTACTCTGTTCATAAACAGTATAATTATAAGTCTTTTCAAGATAGCATTGGAATTTACATTCAGTAAGAGTTACAGAAGTATTCATAATATTTATAGAAGCGATAATAATTTTATGTTTATTATTATTCTTAAATTCTTTTATCGCATTTGAAATATCATCTTTACCCATTCCAGCTTGAATTACTATTGGGTCATATTTTTTTAATGAACTCTTTAAACAGTCAGCCGTTTTTGGGTGATAATACCAAACAATTCCTCGTTCTTCTGATTCATCAACTCTATCTATTAAAACATCTTTAAGAGCATCAAATTTTGTTGCATCATTTTGGTATTTATAACTCTTTATACTTTTCTGTAATTCAGATGGAAATTTCTCAAATGTCGGAGTGTTCACAATACATTCGGGATTGTCTACTGCTAATTGGAATATTCCAAACATATTCATAATAGAATCTTTAACTGTAGCTTCTCCAGCTAATTTTCTAGCCTGGGCTGCTTTTAATTCTTCTTTTGTGAACTCTTCATATATTTTTCTTTGTAATGGACTCATATCAAGATAAATCGTTGGAACGTCATAATCCATCGGCAAATCAAGACATTCATTCATCATTCTTTTTGAGCCATATACTGATAATAATATTTTATTTAATTCATTTATTTTTTCAAGATTCCAAGTTTCTTCATTAATAGCATATTTTGAAAATCTATTACCTAATTGAACATAATCAGTAAGCCAATCTTCATAGGATTTTCCATTAACTAATGCTCTATCCAAAATTTTAAGAGGCTGATATAATTTTTCATATTTATCTGCTAATGTTCCAGTAAACTCATATCTATATTTGAAATATGTAATATTCATATTCAGTAATTGAGAACGTCTAGAACCAGGATTATTTATTGTATGAACTTCATCAAGAAATAATCCACCATTATGTCCCTGTAGCCATTCTACTATTGGGATAGACGATTCCCGATATTTTGTTTTTTCACTTGGATGTGATTTTGCTCTTAAGTTTTTTAATTCATCAGTAATCTTTTTATATTCTTTATCAGTCTTTAATAATTCTTCAGCTTCATCTGCTCTTATTCCTAATAATTTTTTAGCAGCTTTAAAATTCTTTCTATATTCTTGTTCTAATTTTACCTGAGTTTCAATTTGTTTTGGTAATTTAGATGGAATATGAGTTTTATCATAATAATAATTATTTACTGACTTAAAAGAATCATAAGTCATTATAATAATTTTATATGGATATTTTTCAATATTAAAAATATCGCGGTCTTCAAAAGATTTTTCAGAAATAGAATTCAAAACAAATATTTCTTCATCTTTAAGAGTTGTTCCAAACTTTAATAATTCATCTTTAAGATTATAAACTCCAACTCCAGTTGAGAAGATTAAACATTTATCTATTTTCTTATAATAACGAAGATTCTCAATTAAAGCAGCAAGACAGTAGCTTTTGCCTAGTCCCATTTGCCAGTTGAATAAAAATCTATTCTGTCTTAATGCTCTACTTATATCTTCCTTTTGATAATTTTCAAATGGGTGAATACCCTTTAAAGGTGGGAATTTTAATAAATCTTCTTTAAATAATATACGTTCTTTTGATTGTTCAAGTTCTTTTAGATTATCTAAATATAATTGAATATTTCTTGCTTCTAATTCAGAAAACTCTACATTAAAGCCATTATATTTTAATTCTAACTCTAAATCATAAGCATCAAATATAGATTTTTCCCAAAGCTTTGTTTCAAAATTAAAGCTACAACCATTTTCTTTTAGGGTTTCGTATGCTCTTTGGAATTCAGATTTTGAGTTTTCTCTTATTTTAATTTCGAGTTTTCCAGTACTATTATTACAAAAGAACTCAATCATTTTCTTAAATTAACTTTTATCATACACATTTAATAAATCTATAAAGAATATGAAATGAAGTGTGGAATAAATTGTAGATAATACTATAAATATAAATAATTCCATCTAAAGGCTCCTTTATAACAAATATAACAAAAAATTATAAATTTTTTCCACTAAAACCTGAATTTTTTGCAAACTCATAGTGTAAATTTATATGATAAACAAAAAGATGTATTTTTACATCTAATTTATTTTTAATTTATTTGTAATATTTGTTCTAACTTTGGTAGATATAGGTCTATATCTCGTATAATTTGGGCTATATGTTTAGTTAATCTGATTTTTGGGTTTGATAATCCACCTGAAGAGTTATAAATATTTCGCCAAACTCCTTTTCCTTTTTCTCCTGTAAACTTAAATATTGACATATTTTCTGAATCTAAATCTTCCCACACTCCTTGATAAAAAAATGACGCATCATCAGAATAAAATTTTGCATCACAGTTATGTACAACTTTTGATAGAATATTTAAAACTTCAGAATGTTTAAGTTGAGGTAAGTTTGATAAATTCCATTGTCCTAATTGAGTTTCGGGATTATAAAATCTAATAACGACTGTATAATATCCATTTGGTGTATTTACTCCTAAACCCTGAGCTGATATAAAATCTTCAGCTCCAAAAGAAGATTTAGCATAGAAAATTGCTTCATAATATTTCTGTTTTGAATTCCAAGTAGACTTTGCTACATCAATTCTTGAATCACCTTCATTTTCTCTTTTATCAAGATGTTTCTGAGTAAAATTAGAAATTGCTGTTTGAGTTAGAGAATCTAGAGTGGCTTCAAATAAAAGTTCCATAAATTATTTAGTTGAAGTTTTCATTTAAAAGTTTTATGTCAACATTTCTTTTATCAAGAAGCTCACCCCATTTTCTTTGATATTCAAGCTTTTCTTTTTCTTCATCAGTTATACATAAATAATTTTTATAAGTATTTAGAATTAAATTCTTTAAAGTTTCATCAAAGCCAAATCTATCCATTTGTTGCTCAAGAATGGATATGGCATCTTCATCAGTCATTTCATCAAAAGATGCCCAATCACAAATCATCTCAATAACGTCAATTAAATCCATCTCACAAAGATACCCTTTGTAATGCTCTGGGTGATGCCTATTATTCTTATAATGTTCTTCAAATAACCATTTATATCGTTCTTGTTTATCGAAATATTCTTCTGTTCCATAGGGATAACGAGGTTCTTTATCCATCGCTTCCCACCCCGATAGCTCTGGTTCCTTTAATTTTGAATTATCGTGTTCTTGGCCCCGTTTTATAAGTAAGGAGCATATCTTTAAGAGATTTTGCTCAACTTTATGTTGATGGGCCCTAATAGCTCTTATAGTTGGAGACATTTTATTATACCCTCGAATATAATTTAGTGAGCTGTATAAAAAAAGGTACCATTGAAGGTACCTTTATATATTAGGAATTTTACTTATCTTCCCATATCTTCACCAGCTGCATCACCAATGTTATATCTTCCAACATCATTTACATCGACAATAGAATCAGATGAAAGAGCAGCTAAAGATAAAGAGTTTGCTGAAGATTCAGCCATCTTTCTCCAGTTAAATGATTCAAGTGGAGCAGATTCATCAAGTTGTAAATTATCATCATTTACAATTGCTTCATTATATGATTCAGCCTTTTCTGATATTCTTCTCATTGACTGAGTATCATATCTTGTATCCATTGCTTCAGAAATGCTATTACCTAAAACTTTATCAGCTCTTTCAGCAAAAACATCTCTTACATCATCAAAATTGAAAGCTCCGTGTTTTGATTGTTCAATATTTTTATTTTCTCTAAAATTATCTTTAAAGAAGTTTGAAAGAGAATAACTCTGATGCTCTTTCATATATTCACTCGCAGCATTATCATCATCAAACTCAAGAGATTCTCTCTGTGTAGGAGCGATTCCACCAATTGAATTCTGTGGAGTATCTTCATCTTCTTCAGTATCAGCGATTGATTTCAATGATTTTTTTCTCAATTGTCCGATAGGAATAGAATCTACTGTATTAAGTTGCTGTTCAACAACATCCTGAGCTGATTTTGAAATTGATTTAAGTTGATTATAGATTCCTGTTAAAGCATCAACCTGGCTCTTCAATGAAACTGGAACTGTCTGAGCGACAACTCCACCAAATGAAGCAGCATCATCTATAATATCATTTAAATCATCAATTATGCTGATTAAATCATTATTCTTTGCAAGCTTTTCAAACTTTGGTTTAATTGAAGTTAAACCATTGATTATTTTATTAATATCGCCAGCCATTTTTACCGTCCTTATAAGGTCTAAATATATATTTAATAAATTAGTATTTTCTATCTCAAATTATCCAAAAATACGATACTAGATTTAAGATAAGGAGTAAATATGAAAGAAAAGTTTTGGTGGAAAACATCATTTATGGTTTTTCTTTATGCTGCGGTTTTAATTACTATGATGTTCTTACAGGACATTATCTATATTCTTGGTAATTATTCTGAAATATTGGAAAAAGTAAAAGTTGATGGATTTCTTTTTAATATTTTAAATGGCCAAGTAGGATTACCGATTTCTTCATTATCTTTTCTATGGGTAACGATTTGTGCTGCATATGTTGGAGTTGACAGGGCTGCTTATGCTATTAAATCATCAAAAATGATTTCTGGTGAAACTGATTTTGGTGACCCAGCTACAATCAGAAAAATAATTTTGGTATCGGGATTAGTTTTACTTTTTGGATGTGTTTCAAATTGTTTTGTTGATTATGATTTTGAATTAAACTCATTAGCATCGGCATTTGGTTCATCAATTCTTTTATATATTGCTGGTCAGAAAGCTATTAAATCTGTAAAATATGTAGATGGAGATTTAAACGGAGACGGAATACCAGATGATGAAGAAGAAACTGAAGAAGAAACTTCAAAATTCACTGAAGGTATCAAAACAATGGTTGAAGGCGCCAAACAAATAAAAGAATCAATAGAAGAAGCAAAAGAAGAATAAAATAAAGGCCGGGATTTTACCCGACCTTTTTTAATTCATTTCTGAAATTATCTTGTTTAAATCCAAAATCTTGTGGTTTTTATCCCAACAAACATTCAGGTATTTATCTAAATCAATTTTCCTTTCTGGCCATTTAATCTGAATTGGTTCAGGTTCTCTACCTTCCTGTTGAGCTATCCTTGTTTCCAAAGCATAATTCTCATAATCATAGCAGAAGTAGTCGTCCTTTATATCCAAATCGTGTGTATGCCCATAAAGATTCTTGAAATTATTTGCTGGAGAAATGTAAACTGGCTCGTGACTTAAGATGAAGTTATCTTCAATAATAATTGGAGTATCATAAACCTTATCAAAACCAAGCTCATAGTAAAACTTAATTCTTGATTCATTTTCTCTATGAAGATTATCGTGATTTCCAAGAATTATAATCAACTTCCTTTTTCCAGTTGGGCCTTTCATTCTATTTACGATACTCTTCATTTCTTCAAAATGATTTTCAATTAATTTCTTTTTCTGTGATTCACCAGCGAAGAATAAATCACCATTATTCCAAATTGTGCATTCTTCTGGTAATTTATCAAATTCAGCAAGCATATCGTGATTCATTTTTGCAATTTCATCACATTCAAAATCTCTGTTATGAAGGCCTTTAATATTATAAGGTCTATTACAAAATTTAACAATTGAAAGATGAAAAAAATGATTGTCGCTTATTATGAAATTTTTATCTGAAAGTTTTAGCATTTAATTTTCCTTATGATGTCTCGTTCTGGCTGAATTGTTTTTTCTCCCCAAGTTCCGGTAAGATTTCCAGCCTTATCGATGTGAGTAATTGTTCCACTATGGCCATTGTATTTTGGCTCGCCTTCCATAATGATAATTCTTACAATTTCTCCTATTTTGTAAAGGCTTAATCTTTCCATCGCCAAATCTCCTATATTTATAATATAATGGAAAGAAAATTAAAAGTTAGGAATTTTCTTCATCTTCTTTAAAGAGTTCCGAAGTATCAAGATTAAATCTTCTATATGCTCGCATCCAATTCTTATATTCTCGTTTTTCGTTAAGCTTTCCCATTTCAGAAAAATCTTTTGGCTCACAATCTTTAAATACTTCTTTTACTTCTTTTACTTCATCTTCATCAAGATAATCTAATTCAATTCCAGCGAGAGAAGTATCTGATTTATAGATAACGAGTACTTCTCTATCTTTATCTTTATAATTAAATTTTTTAATTATCATATTTTACTCCTTTTAATCTAATGGAAGACAGGCCCCACCATCAAGAAGGTCTTTTGGTATTCCTGTTGCTTTATAAAAGCCTTCTTGGAATTTTTCAAATATTTCTAATCTTTCTTTAGTCTCAGCCCAATATAAAATATCTTCAAAAGATTCAAATTTACGTTCAAGGAAATTATTTCCAACGTATGACGGCTGATATTCTCCAAAGAATATATTATTTTTGTTCGAACTCTTCGATGGCATTTAATGTCTCCCATATTGATTTTGTTTCTTCTTCATCTATATACTCAAAATTTTTATTTTTAGAATACTCATCTGCTACTTCAACTAATGCCATTAAATCCGAATATAAAAGTAAATCATCAAAATTTTTAATCTTTGTATTCATTTGTTTTTAATTGATTTATAATGTCTATAATTGCCAATCTTAAATCTTCTTGAAGAGCCAAATCTTCAAAATTTTTAGCTTTTAATTTTTTAGAGTTTTCTTCTTTAAGTACTTCAGAAAATTCAGATTCTACTTTTATCAATGGAGTTATTTGTGGCTCTTCCATTATTCCCTCGTTGCAGTAACATCTATTTTGATATTCTTAATTTTAGGTGGAACTAAACAATTATGACTTTGGACATTATAGCTATCAATATTATGTTTATATAATATACGAGACCACTTATCAAGAAAATCAACATATTTTGCTATACTTTCAAAATCATCAAAAGCTATTATTTCCCGTTCTCCCATTCTGGCTGCCTCGAAAAATTATTAGAATTTAAATATCCAACTATTCTTTGTGGTTTATATGATTTTCTCATATCATATTCAGTAAGATATATCATTCCATCAGTTGCACTTTTAGATTGAAGTATATCATTCACTCTAGCAATATCTTCAAAACAGTCAAAAGTCAAATCTGTAAAATGGTCTAAAAGGTTTATGTCAAGGTCTACTTCAGCTTCTTGAGTCCACTTTACATTAAGAGGTCTTGCCTTTACATTAAAATCTTGAAGATTAATCATTATGATAAATACCACATAATATGGTCTCTTAAATCCTCGTATTGCTTCTTTAATTCCAACTGATTTTCGTCAATTTCTTTTGAATTTACTTTATCAAGTTTACGATTAATCAGATTCAAAAGCATATCAATTTCAACAGCATCCAATGACATATTTATCATAAATACCTCCGTATTTTGAAATATATTAACAAAAGAAATCAACTAAATAGTTAATATCTAAATTAAAAGTCGGTGTACTTTGAAGAAAGGAAATAATGAAAAAATTTTTTAGTAATATCACAGAATTCTTAAAATCTGTAAAAAAGAGACCTCACGCTGAAATAAAAGATACAAATAAAATTGATGCATTTGATAATACAATCTTTATAGTTTGTAGTATAACTTCTGCATTCATTAATCTTATATTTATAGCAAACCTTACGAAATCTCCATATACATTGGGAACTCTTTTATCAATGCCAGCTGCTGTATTCCTTGGCATTCTTTCTATTTCTCTTGATTTATCTAAAATGAATCACGCAATGAAGATAAACTCATTGACAGAATTGGAAAGGGAATTAGGAAACGAGACCTGGGTAAAGAGTGTAACAAAAATTAAGAATAAATGGAGAAGAGTTTATTTAGCTTATGTTTTTCTCTCCATCTTGACTTCTGTTTCACTCGCTTCTATTTCTATTGGAGCAGGGATTACAAGAAACGCCAATACTCTTAAACAGATAGATGGATTTATCGTTCAAGGTGAACAATATATCGGTATTTCATCAACTTCTAAAAATATCCAAATGCAGAATTTGGTAAATAAAGCAACTGATAATTCAGAAGAAGACGCTATTAAATTTGTAAATCAGCAAGTTGAAGAAGTTTGGCCGAAGATTCAAGAATGGCAAGATGAGTATACGGATTTCTTAAATGAAGAATTAGACCCAAATGATAAAACGGTTCTTGAAGAAAAATATAATGGAAGTAAATCTTATTATGATTATTGGACAAAAAGAAATAGAGAAGTCAATAATCTTTTAAGTTCATCAAAATATAGTAGTTCAAGCTTAAAAGAATATCAGATTAAAGCTCTAACTCTTTCTGATTTTGAAGCAAAGATAAAATCAAATTATTTAAAAACATATAAGAAAACAGCTTCTGATGAAGCATCTGAAAAGTTGAATCAATTATCAGATACAGCAATGGAAGAAGCTCTTGGGTGGATAGAAACTCTTAATAATGTTTCTCTCGTAAATCCAAAATCAGGCGAGACTGTAGTATTTGATACAGATGTAAATAAATCTCCAAAGGTATTAATTCAATCAGCTCTTACAATCTTGAAAGCATTAAGAGTTGATGTTGAAAATGATTCAGGTGATATTGGTTCATCTTCAAAAATATTTATGCAAGTTGGCTCTTGGGCTGAATCACTTTCAAATAAAAAGAATAATAATGATATGAATGAAGTTTTGAATCAGAAATCTTCTGGCTCTCTTGGTGTAACTGAGATTTCAATGATGCTAACTTTATTATTCCTATCTCTTCTTTGTGAATTAGCAATTAATCAGTTCTCACCTCAGCCAAAATTAACTAGAAAATTAGTTGGAAAATTTAGAAGATATTTCCCAAAAGAGTTTGATATAAACCAATTCATATTTGAAGTAAATAAAGAAAAATATAAGGCAATGGAAATTGATACAGAAGAATATAATAAAGAAACCGAAATCTGTGTTGATATTGCTATTAAATCTGAAATGACTCTTAAAAAGGCAATTGATGAAAAGAAAAAATCAATGAAGTCAAAAACTCCTACAAAGAAAGAGCAAGAAAAAATTTCAAGTGCAAATGTGGAAATTGTAGAGAAAAAGGAAGAGCCTCCAGTAAGAAAGGTTAGACAAATTAATAGAACAGAAGAAAAACCAGCTGAAGATAAATCAACTGAAGATGCATTAAAATCAGCTCTTGAAGGTTTAATCAAAAAGGTTGAACAGGAGTAATTATGGAAGAAATTATTGAACTTATAAATCGTTTAGGTGATTTAATAATCCAAAAGAAAGAAGGTTATAAAGCTGAAATCAAAAGATTGGCTGAAGAGTTATCTAATGAGAAATTATATGGCTCTGAAACGATTTCTCTTTATGAAGATTCTATCAATGAATATAAAGCTCTTGTAGAAGAAAAGAATCATTTAATAACTGAGCTTGAAGAAAGATTGAGCCAGAATAAAAGTCGTGATACTGATATTATTGAGCTTCAGAAAACTATAGATATTCTCGAAAAGAAAAATGAAGAATCAGAAAAAAAGATTTTAGAAGCGAAAAATAAGATTCAAGAACTTGAAGCAAAATTAAATGAAGAAGAGCCAAAAAAAGTATCAGAAGATGATACTCTTTATGCTTATAAATTTGGAAGAACTTCAAAAAGAATAATGACAAAATGTATTTTATTTTTGGAAAATCTTTTTGATGGCCAGGATTCTGGTGAAATAATTACTCTTAAAAATCCCGAAATTGCAAAAAATAAGTCTGATATAAATGATAAACAATTTAATGTATTTATGGATAGGCTTACTTCAATGAAAATAAACGGAATCCCGATAATTTATAAAGAAGGTTCAGAATATAAAACAAAATTCAAATATGATTATCTTTGCGACTATTTAACTCAAATTATTGCATAAAATCTAACTAGATTTTCAGATGTCAAATGAAATTACTCTGCAAGGGTTTCAAGTTCTGAAAACCAAAAAGAGGTCCGACGGACAGATGATTTTATTAGTCAATATGAGAAACAATTGTTGGTGTGTTTCTTATTTAAACGAAGAAGGTCATATTGTCAATTCAAGATGTTTCTTTTGGAGTGAAAAAGTCAAAAGAGTTGTTCAATTATTCGCCAATAGGGAATTTAAAAAATGGTCTGAAGCCTTAATGCTTCATAAAGAAGATTCGTTAATATAAATTTTGATTATTGGAGGTATAATATGAATTCAGAAGAAAGGGAAATGAAAGACCCTGAGTTGATTGTAAAATCAGCGAATGAGGCTATCAAGGCTCTTGATGATATTCAGAAACAGATGCATAAAGAAGTTCCAATGTCGGAATATGTAAAGATTTTGATATGGGAAAAAGGAAATTTGTTTGATATTCAGCACTATGAATTGATGAAAAATATCCAGCAGGATAAAAATGATGGTTGGGAAATTGAATCACATACAATCTTTGCTGAAGATTTTGATTCTTATCGTAATGCTTTCAACTAATAGTTAATATACTAGATAATTATAAATCAGATTAAGAATTTACCAAAGGCTACTTGGACTTTCTGAAATGATTTTGCTATAATAGAGACTTTAAGCAATATCTTTTAGAATTAGCTTAATTTACTCAAGGAGAAAAAATTATGGCAGGAAAATACTATCATTATTCTAATGTAAACGGTAACGTTACAGAAGATTCTGGCACATTTGAAAATGACATCTCATTCGCAGATGTTATGGATTCAATGTTTAATTCAACTTTTGATTTTTTCAAATCACCACTTTTAATCGACTACACAAAGAAAGCTCCAGTTAGATTCATTAAATCTGAATCAAGCTCAGCATTCCCACCTCATTCAAAATGGATTACATCAGATAAGGTTTTGCATTATCAAATTGGTCTTTGCGGAATTTCTGAAAAGGATGTAAAGGTTGACGTAGATGATAACAAAATCATTATCAAAATCAAAAAGGATGTCGACGAAGAAGAAAGAGTATACTCTTATAAAGGACTCAAACTCCCAACAGATGAAACTCTTGAATTGAAATTCGACCCAAAATTCTATGATGTAAATACTACAAAGATTTCATTGAATAATGGATTACTCTCTATTGATATGCAACCAAGAGACGAGCTCAAACCCGTAAAAATGAATCTTTTTGGTAAACTTAAAATAGAAGATAATTCTTCAAAAGCCATTGAAGATAAAACTGAAAAGAGCGAAGAGAAATCTGAGTAATTTAAAGTTGGAGGTTTTTTGATAAATCAGTAGCCGATTTATTATAAAAAAAGCCAGGATTTAATCCTGGCTTTTATTTTTTAATTAAAGATTAATCTCTTTCGTCATATCCTTTACTAAAGAAAAGTTTATTATTTTCAATTTTATCCAACTCTAAATAAAATTCGTCATATCCTGTTCCATTTTCTTCTTCTTCTTTTATACTTTTAAGAATATTTTTTAATTCAGAAAAAGAAACTTTTCTGTCGTCATAAAATAATTCAATGTCTACTGGATAGCCAGGTGCCTTGAAATTATCTAAATCAATATGGCCATCATTTTCACATACTCCAAAGAATAAATCACGGCCATTAATAGAATCAAGATATATCTTTGGCATTGGATAATATCCGTCCCATTCGTTTTCTTTATAAGACTCAATTTTATTAACTAATACCCCTAAATCAGCTAGATTAATTGGATACTTAGTTTCCCAAATAAATAGATTTACTGAATCTCTTGATGATTCATAAATTCTTTTAAAATCCATTTTAAACTCCTTTACCTTTCAAATACTATTTTACTATCAATGTAGTTTGTATATATTCCACCTTGCTTTATATTAAAAACTTTAAGGCAAGTTAAAATATTATCATCATCATTTTTATTTGTTTCATTTACAATATTTTTAATTACTTCTTCACTTGGGAATTCTTTAAACTTAACAGCATCATATAAATAAGGCTCCCAACAAGGAAAAGAATCATAACCCATTCCACTTTCTCCATAATAAAGATTATATTTTTCTCCATTATGCTCAAAAGTTCCTCTTATTACAAATTTATTCTGAGCAAATATCCACTCATTTAAAACTCTTTTAAATGATTCTTCTATTCTTTTTTGAGTTATCTTTTTAGATTCATAAAGACTTCTTTCCGCACATTCTAAATCAAATGTATCACTTTCATATTTAAATAGTTTTTCATTATCACAATTCATAAGATATTCTCTATCTTTTTCTTGCCAATTATTATAAGGACTTTCAATAAGCCAATCAACTACTTCTTTTATTTCATCTCCAAAATAAGTCCTGCTTTCATTTAATCTAGCTTTGAGGTAATCAATAACTTCTGGTATTGTTTCAAAGAATCTAGTTGACCAAGTCCAATTATCGCCTTTGGTAATTCTTCTATTTACTATAAATTCACCCTTATGTTTGCCTTCTTCTCCATATTGAATAACAAATCTTTTTGGATTATTTATATCAACTAAAAAATCTCCAGCATCGTCAGAATATTTCTGCTCAGTTTCAAATGGCAACATATCTTTAAGTATTTCAAGATAACTTTTTTGTTCTTTTGATTCTTTTAAAAGCATATATACCTCATAATTTATATTTTATCTAGTTATCATAATATTCAATCGCTTCTTCTATATTATTAAAACCAATTATATCTTTTTTCTTTATACAAGATAATTGTACTCCATAATCCTTAAAAATATTTTTATTTAAAAGTAAAAAATCTAATAATTCTTTTTTATCTATATATAAATATTCTATACAGATAATTCTTCGTTTAATAATATCTTCTGAGTTATTTTCCATTTCAAAAACTTCTTTTATTTTATAATTACCTTTTTTAAAAGCGAGATATATAAGCTCTTCTTCTTTTTCATCATAATTACCTATTTCATTACAATCATAAAGTGACTTTATATTCCATTTTTTATGCCAACTATCGAGCTCTTCTTCAGTAATTCCAAAATCTTTATAATTATTATATAAAACCATAATATGATTCGAGTCAACATATAATAATTTACTCATTTTTGGAATATACCACCATCCATCACTTCTTGGTAAATGTGCCATAATAATTATTCCTTTTCAATATCATCAATAACTTTTTTGAATGATTTTTTAGCTCTGTCATTTATCATAATATCATACATTTTTTTAAATTCTGATAAATGCTCTTTAAATAAATAAAATTTTTTATAATTCCATTGATAAATGCATTGAGTATCAACTCTATACTTATGGGCAAAATATGTAAAGCTTCTAAATAAAAAGTAATCTTCAAAAACAAAGAAATTTTCAGTATATGGAATCGCATCATAACATTTTTGAAGAGTTTTACGATTGAATAGTCTACTCCAATTTCCACCTGGAGCTAATTCTTGATTAATAAATCCTACATTAGAATCTTTTGATGGGTCAACTCTATAAGTTCTATTTCTTAAAATATTTCTTCTGCCAACTTCTTTATTTTCAGGTATATTAAATAATTTGAAATTATAGATAATAATATCATCATCAGGCTCGTGATTAAATTTAAAATCAAAAAGCTCATCATCTATGTCAACAAACCATACAAAATCATTATTTGTATGATTAAATCCATATCGACGAGCTTCAAATAAGCCAATATGCTTTTCAGGTATGAGATAATTATAACTTGCTAATTTTTCAGATAAATCTAAACTTTTATCAATTCTATCATCTACTAGAGTGAGCCTATAATCAAAAGTTAATTTCTTAATCTTTTTTTCTAAAAACTCATCTAGTAAATTAAAATCTTTATCACAAAAGCAAACTATAATATCAATCATAATATTAATTAGTTAGCTTCAGGGTCGCCTAAATCTCTAATTAAGATAATAGTATCATCACCAAGGAAGTATTCTTTTGAATCATATTCTGTAAAATCAGATATATAAGTACCTTTTCCAGCGATTCTATATCCACATTCAGAATCTGCACTACCAAAGTCTTCTCCATAGATGAATATATTATCATAATTAATATTTGGTAAATGTTGATTTTTATATTCAGCGAGAGTTGTTCCAAGTGGTACAGTTACTGACTCTGTTATACCATTCAAACCATCTCCATATAATGAGTACCAAGGACTAAGACTATAATCATTCCAATCAGTAGTCTCTTCACCGTTTTCTTCTTCTCCAGTCTGCTCATTAGTTATTTTTTCATAAGTTCTATCTGTTGCATTTTCTTTTGTCAAATAAGCAATCTTAAAAGTAACTTGGCCATCTTCTTGTCTATCCAAGCCATCAATAATATTTTCTGTTTCTTTATCAATTTCTTCAGCTGAATACTCATCATTTTCATTATCATAAGAAATATTAAAATCACTTGAATGGCTTGAAACAATTGCTCTAACTTTAGCTCTACCAGCAGCTTGTGGGTCAACTGGAGGTTCTGGTTCTTTTTCTCCGCCTTCTCCATTATCAATAGTTCCAGCAATAACTGCGAAATCTGGTGCTGGGAATCCTGTAGCATTGGCAGCAGCAGCCTCATTCATCTTTGCTTCAACTTCTTCTATTGTAAGACCAGTTTCTTCTGATATAATTTCCTTTACATCTTTTGATGGGAATTTAGACAATTCCTCGTCTATTTTTTCTGTAAGTGTCATTTACAAACTCCTATAAAAATTTTTATAATCTATTTAGTTCATTATATGGTACTAGATATTTATAATTAACTAAATAGATATTCTGAAACGAGGATAATAATGGAATACCAGAACGGACAATTCATATCAGCATATACAAAAAAAGATACCCTTTTTGAAGGCAAAGTTTACACAAGATTAGATGGCATTAAGGTAGTATTAAATGAAGAAAAAAGATGGCTACCTATTAATGAATTAACTAATATTAGAGTTATTCAAGAAGCCGACGAAGATGAGCAAGATATTCAATCTTTAGTCGACACTGATATTGGAAAATGTGATATTGATAAATTATCTGCACTTGATGATATGACTCTTAATAAAGTTGGAGATAATAGAGAAAACGAATTAGTAAAATCTGGTGTCAAAATTAAAAAAGGTGATTATTCTACAAGGTTTTCAAATACAGTAAAAGCAAATTCATTAGCAAAAGATGCTAAAAATGGTAATATTTCAGTAAGTACAGCTCTTGAAAAATATAAACAATCAAAGGATATTGACATCGATATGAGAATTAAGAATACATTAAAAGAAAGTTTTGAAGATGATGATTTACTTGATGATTTTGGTGTAGCTGATTACGAAGATAGTTTTTCAGATGATGATGATTCAGTAACATTTGATGATTTCGACGATGATTTCAATGATTACGATGATTCCTATGATGAAGATATTGATGATGTAATCGTTGATAAGCAAGAAGATGATGTTTTATTTGATACTTTCAGTGAATCAAAAATGAAAGAAGGTTGGACAGATTCTTGTGGTAGACATCACGATGAAAAATATAAAGACCAATTCGGTATTGAACATAATGGTACTGAAGTTGGAGATGTTTGGGACAAAGAAGAAAAAGAAGAAAAAGAAAAAATTGAAGAAGCTGTAGATAAAGAGTTTGAAGAAGCATTTAATGATTTTGAAGAAAACGTTGTAAGATATGATGTTTCTAAACTTTATGAAGTACTCTGTGCAAGATTTGGATACGAGCCAGAAAAGAATATTACGGATTTTGAAGAAGCAATTTTTAATCTTGAAGAAGCAGAAGTAAATAATAGATTAAAGGAACTTCAGAAAACAGCTGATGGAAGATATACTGGAGATGATAGAGATTTACAGCAGCTTTATGATATTGAAATTAATGGAAGAACATTTGATACAAATCCACAATTAGTTGGATTACAAGCAAATACTGCTAAGCAGACTTTAAATAATCTTAAAAAGCAGCATCCAAATTATAATATTAGGATTATTCAACACATAGATTAAGGTAAGAATCCAAATAATCATTGACCTTACCAAGATTCATAAACCCAAGGTGTTCATAAAAACCTTGGGCCTTTTTATTTTGAGGCTGACAATAAAGAGTTATATCATATTTTTTCTGATTAATTTGATTCATTAATTTCTTGCCATATCCTTTGTTTCGGAATGACTTCTTTACGTAGATGAAATTAACGTGGCAATAACTTCTAAATTTTTCAATATTTTCAGAATTGTTTTCGGTATAATTGATGAATCCGATACATTTATTTCTTTTTACAATCATTACAGTTTTTTCATTTTCCGCAAGATTTAAAAGAGTTTCATAAGTTGTATCGCTTAAATCTATCAGATTGAATTTCTGACATTCATCAAAGTATTTTGAGAACTCTTTCTTGAAAGATTCAAGAAGTTTTTCATTTTTAAGGATTTCGTCTGTCTTATAAATGAATTTAATTCCCATATTTATAATATAATGAATTTCTTAAAAAAGTTAGAAATTTATAGAGAAATTCCGATATTTATATTTCCAGTTGTAGTATCAATTTTGATATTTCTAATATTAATGCCTGGTACAACTTTTACTGTATTATAAATATAATTTTGGTCGTGAATAATTGAAGCTGGGTCAATATCATTTCCAATAAAAGAGTCAATATGATAAACTAAATCCAAGTCAATTTTTCCGTTTGTTTCAACTGCGTTACACTCAAGTCTTCTATATGTTCCCGAGTTTCCAGTACCTTCAATAAATGCTTTTTCAATTAAAGGAAGAATAGTATTATTCATAACTTTTGCTTTCGCTTCAACTGCTGGAGACATCTGTCCAACTGAGAATTCACCCTTTTCAAATTTAATTTTACATTCACCTTCTTTTGGAGTGATATTGTCAGGAGCAACAAGGTTTGAGTCCTTTTGTATACCTTCTGAATTTCCAGTTATAGGATTCTGAAGTGAAGAAGGTTTAAAATTATCTTCCGTTGATTGAGCATTTAAAGGAGCGGTTGAGAAATTTTCTTTTGAAGTATCAGATTTTTCTTCTGCTGGATTTTTCTCATCTGTATCATCATTTTCCGCTTCTATCTGTTCTTCAGCTTGCTCAACCTTTTCTTGTTGCTTCTTTTCTTCATCTTCATCTTGATTTGGCTGCTGAGTATCGGCTTCATTTAATCTATAATAATTAAGGTTTTCACCAAGTCTTTTAATATCTTCAATTTTCATAAAATATTTAGTATATAGCATAGTTAATCTTATTTATATGAACGAAAATGAAAGAGTAAATCACCCATCACATTATGAAAAAGGAAATGGACATACCGAATGTATATATCTTTTATCAATTTTAGCTGAAAGATTTTCTGGTATTTATGCTGGACTCGTTATGCAAGCGAAATATCTTTATAGAGCTGGGTCAAAAAGTGAAGAAGGTATTGGAATAATTGAAAAATCAATAGAAGATATTAAAAAGTTTAAATTCTATTGGGGTAAAATGTGTGAAAATAAAATAGAATGTATGAAGTCAATGAAACCAAGATTTAATCCTTTAATGGAAAAAGTTTTGATAGAAAAATTGGTAAATGAATTTACTTTTGATAAGCCAGAATGGGAAAAAGTTTATTATGAAAATATTATTACGAATATCATAACTCTTGAACTCCCAAACCAAATTGATAACGTAATGGATAATATTAAAATCTTAATTGATAAATTATCAGATACTTTAAAGTAGCAAAGGAGTATAAAAATGTCAAAGAAAGAATCACTCGGCGATTTAATTAAAGGGTATGAAGCAAATTATAATTTTACTCTTCCAAAAAGAACACCGATTATTGTAAGGATTGACGGAAGAGCAATGCATACCTTTACAAAAGGATTTGAAAAGCCTTATGATGAAATTTTCATACAATCTATGCAAAAAACTATGTTATCTATTTGTGAAGCAATCCAAGGTTGTCAATTCGGATATGTAGAATCTGATGAAATCAGTATCTTAATTTGGGAAACAAATAATGAAGCTGACCCTTGGTTTTCAAATAGACTTCAAAAAATTTGTTCTATGACTTCATCAATGGCAACTTTATATTTTAATAGATATTTTATTGAAGCTTTAAGTTCTTATTCAGAAACTGAAAAGCCGAATCATTATAAAGCTATTAAAGATGGGGCAACTTTTGATTCAAGAGTTTTCATTATTCCTGAGTCTGTAATTAATCCATATTTTGTTTGGAGACAAAACGATTGTACAAGAAACTCTATTTTAGGATTATCACAAAAATATTTTTCTCATAAACAGATTCACGGTATGAAGTGTGATGAGCTTCAAAACAAACTTCTTACTGAAAAAAATATAAATTGGAATGATGAGCCGACTGTTAATAAAAGGGGAACTTGCGCTTATAAAATAGTTGATGATATAGATAAGCAAAGTCATATATGGATTCTTGATTTAAATATGCCAATTTTGAATGAAGAAAAAGAATTTGTTTATAGTAAAATTATTTTCCCACCTGAAGATTAACTTTTTATAAAATTTCCTTTATATTATAAATATAAAGGAGCCAATTTTATGGCAATAGAACAAAATTTTGAAAGAACCATAACGCAAACTATCCCGACAATTAAATTTGAAAATATAAATGATACTGAAGCTATTACTCTTTTTATTATAAAATATGGTGGAAAAGTTGAACAAGTAGACTTTAGACCAAAAGATGAAAACTTCGTTGAATTTTATGGGTGGCATAAAGATGAAATTGCTTCTTGGAGAATTTTTGAACCAAATAGTAGCAGTTATGTATATCGGCTGATGTTGAAACCAGGTGATGTTGTTGCTTATAAAAATAATAAATTTGAAATTGCATATATTGAGAATCTTGAATCTCTTGGATTTAAGGAGGTATAGTAGAGCAAATGACAGATAAAATAAGAAACCTTCTTGAAGATGTTCAAACCGTTTATGAAGGTAAAGGAATGGTGGTACACCCTAATTCTTTTGATAAACTTAGAACGGAAATTATAAAGTTGGATAACATAAATAATCAGCAAAATGAGCAAATAAAGATGATGAAAAATTGTTATAATTGTGCAGGATATTATACAAAACAATGCCTTGGCTGTGAAAATTATTCTAATTGGGAGTTAAAGGAAGAATGACAATATTAGAAAAAATTAAAAAATGTGTTTCTCTAGTTTGGGATTTTCAAGAGATTTATGGCGAAGAAGATATTGAAGATTTTTGTCATAATGAATTAAGCACCTATCCACAGCACGATGAAATAATGGAATATTTCAAACAAATTGAAAATCTTGAAATGACAGTTGGAACCTTGCGCACTTTCAGTAATGAGCAGGCAACTTGTATTGAACAACTTGAAAAAGAAAATGCAGAACTGAAAACAGATTATGAAGTTCTCAGTTGCTCTGTTGGTGATTTTGGAGAATTGCAGGATAAACTTGAAGAAGAACAAAGAAAAAATAATGAACTTTTTGATAAACTCGCCGAAGCAAAGGAAATAATCAGTGAATATGTAAGGTTAGCCAATCTTGAAAAAGAAGATACTATTGCAATATGGCAATTATATCACAAGGCAGAACAATTCTTAAACGGTGAAAATATAATCTTGGAAGATGCTCAAGCTGGAAATAGTCCATTTGATGCAGATGAAATTTTCAATAAAGAAATGAAAGCATATTCAGAAGAAAAAGTAAAATAAGATAATCAGTTATTTTACTTTTAAGGTGGAAACTAAAATAAGGAGATGGGGAATGAAAACATTTGATGATTTACTAGAATATGAATTAGGAGAAGAAGTTCAACTGTTTAATGCACCAAGACAGAATCCTAGAAACTGTTTTGAAACAGGTACAAAAGGAAAGATTATTGAGTTCTTTGAAAATGGACTTATGATTGAAACAGAAAAAGGAGAACAGATTAGGATTTATCTTCCTGTCGTTGTTTGTAAATGTAAAGGTAAAAATATAATTAAAGAAGATATTGAAGCTGGGAACAGTCAATTTGACGCAGACAAAGTTTTCAATAAAGAAATGAAAGCATATTCAGAAGAAAAGTAAAAAAGTAAGAATAAAATGACTAAAGAAGAAAAAATTAGGATAAAAGCAAAACGAGTAGCAAATAATCAGATAAAGAAATTAGAATGTGAAATAGAATATTATAAATCCAAAATTGCGGAACTTGAAAAAGAAAACGAATATTTAAGAAAGGATTTGTATAGGCTGACAACATTTTAGATTATGGAGTAATGCAAAATGAAAGACGAAGAAATGGCAATGGCAGAAGAATATTATTATAAAACTTATCCTGTTACCTTGAATATTGGAGAAGAAGAAAGGAAAAAGAAAGTTATGGATATTTTCCTTGCTGGCCTTAAAGCTAATTGGCCGAAGTGGCACGATTTACGGGAAGACCCTAATGATTTACCAAAAGATGATATGTATGAAGCAAATATTATAACTCCAAGTGGTGACTGGGAAAAGGGAATTTTTCGTAGAATAGATGGCGAATGTTATTGGAGAATAATTGGGTTTAATGAGAACATAAAAGCCATTGCTTGGTGTGAAGCTCCCGTTTTTGATAAAAAATAAGCTTATATGAATAAGTCTAGCTTCATAATATGATAAAATAGATTGTTGCTAGGGATAATGAAAAAATGATTTTTTATTTAACTACTTGTATTATTTTTGGATGTTGGATTTTCTTCGGTATGGATTTTTTCACATATCATAATATCGCAGGAATGATTTTATATTTCTTGGAGATAGTTGGAGCACTTTTCCGTATTTTTGGATTTGACTTAAATTGGAAAACCAAAGATGGAAGTGATGCCAAAATCCCGATATAATAGTTCGTTAATTTAATATTATAAAATTTTAAGGAGTAGGAAAATGCCAACAATTATTTTGAGAAATCCAATACGAGATAGAATGGAAGATGCTTATAAAAACGTTTTCAAAAAATATGGATTCAAATATAATAAAGACATCTGTATGATTACAAAGAACTTCAAAAATGGCTATATAAAAGTTTCTTTTGATTATGATGCAGGCGTTCTCATTGGGTGGACTCTATATGCTATAAATAATAACTATGAAGTAATTTTTGAAAAAGTTTTTTCAAAATCAGAGTCATTTGATATTGATTCTTTTGAAGATTGTTATCTTGAAGCAAAGGAAGCTTTAAGAGGTATATAAAATGAATATAAATATAAGGGTTAATTTTAAAGATATTGGTTATAAAGAATATAATAATATCATAAAAATAATTCAAACAGATGAAGAAATTCTCTTTTTTGGAAAATAAGCGATTTACAGAGAAAAGAAATCTCAAATAAAAGATTTTGTAGTAAAGGAATCAGAATGAAAGTTTTAGTTATACCAGATACTCACGGTTCTCACAATTGGGAAATTGTAAAAACAATCCCAAAAGAAAATTATGATAAAATAATTTTTATGGGTGATTACTTTGATTCTTGGGATAATCAATGGCCAGACCAGGGTGAGAACTTTAAAAATGAATGTGATTTCGTAAGAGAAGACCCAGTAAATAGAAAAATGGTTTTTGGCAATCATTGTTGGAGTTATATTTCTGGTTCAAGAGATGGCGGAGCCGTATCAGGCCATCAGATTTCAAAAATTGGAGAAATCAGAGCTCTCTTAAATGCAAATTATGATATTCTTGATATTGCTGAAGAATATGATGGTTGGATATTTTCTCACGCTGGATTTTCTAAAACTTGGGTAGATGGATATTTTAAGCCACTTCTCCATCAAGAACTCGATAAATGGCCAGAAGAAGATGAAAACGGAAAAGGAGTTGTTTGGGACGAATCAGAGTATTCTATTCAGTTCATAAATGATTTTTTCCATAAGCATTCTCATTGGCCAGGAGCACCAGATTTTTCTATTGGATTAGATGAGCTTCTTGATTGGCACGGTTATTTTTCTGGTTCGGGAAATGAAAAAACTCAGGGCCCATTTTGGATAAGACCAGAATCGCTTTTAATTGATGCATATTATCCAAATCAAGTTGTTGGACATACTGAATATGGAGTTTACGGACCCCTTGGATTAGAGAATAAAGGAAATAAAGTTTTAGTTGTAGATTCACCTTCTCATTCTAATATTTTTATTTTTGATACTGAAAACCCAGGTGATTTTATTACAGTAGATACATTTAATAAAACTTTTAAGGTAATATCAAAAGTATTAAATGATGGAAGAAGTCAACATAAAACAAGAGACCAAATAGAATTTGATTTAATTGAACAGACAATTTTAAATTCTGAAAAAGCGAAAATATTTCTTGATAATGTGTGGGAAGAAGAAAAATGAAAGATTTAATTGAAGATAAAGAAAAATTATTAGAGCTTATTTTTTTCTATTATAATGCTTTTGTACTCAGAACAAGAAAAAGAAATATGACTGATAAAGAAAAAGAATTATTACGAGGAATGAAAATTGAAGAGCTAATTAGAATTTGTGAAAATCAAAAAATATCAATCGAAAAATCAGAATTAAAAGGAACAAATTCTAGTATTTGGGAAAATGTTTTTAAATGAAAATTAGAGAATTTAAATTACCTGAATTAAATCTGCGCGCATTTGAAAGTGGAAGATTAAAGGAGTATTTAAAAGAGTACTCCTTTCTTTTATGCCCTTGTACAATGCATTATGCTGATTTCAGAAATTTAGATGATTTTATTGCTAAATCAATTCATAATATAATTTATATCAATATTAGATATTCAGTAAGATGGTATTCTAATTTTAATAATATTCTTTGGTATAATGCTTGGGGTTAATTTAAAAATCTATGGAAATAATGTCAGACGATGCAATTGGAGCTCTTGCAACTGAATGGTCTCATAATCATTTAGGCGAGGATTTTCAATTTAGAGAATATCAACTTAATACAATCATTCAGATTATAAAATATAAACTTACTGGAGTAAAAACTCAGGTAATGGAAGCTCCTTGTGGAAGTGGAAAATCTACAATTGCTTTTATTGTTTGTGGAGTTTTATGGGAATATTTTGGATTAAAGAGTTATATTCTCGTTTCTGATTTATCATTATTTGAACAATATGAGCAAGACCTTAAAAGATTCCATCTTGATGATTGGGGAAGATTAAAGGGAAAAGATAACTATCTTTGTGGAAGAAATGGCCAAGTTTTCAATAATGGAGAGTGCCAAATAAAAGGAATTGGACTTCCAACTTTAGCTGACCCCGAAGCTTCAAAAGTTAAAGGATTCTCTTGCGGCCCATCTTGTAAGTATGTAAGAGAAAGAAAAAGAGCTGAGAATGCTCCTGTTACAATTATGACATATCAATTCTGGCTCATTGCTATGAATTACGTTAAAGATATTTGTTTTGAAAATTGTGAAGAAATGGCTCCATTTCAAACAAGAGACTTTATTATCTGTGATGAAGCTCATAAGATTCCCGATATAGTTCAGCGACACTTTTCACCTAGAATTGACTCTGATGATTTAGGTTTTATATTTTCATTAAGAGAAATCGCTGAAAAAATAGATTATCACGAAGACCTTCCTAAAGTTGAAACTCTTAAACAAGTAATGAAAGCTTTTACATTGGTTGAAAAGCCAAAAGATATAATGATTTGTATAAAAAGATATGAGGCTCTTCTTCAAAAATATAATGTATTTCAATATTGGCTTAGAGATGTCGTTCAGAAAAAAGGAAATATTGAGCATTTTCTGAAATATCTTAATGCAGGAAATACTTGTAGAGAATGTCATTGTAAGTTTGAAGATTATATAAATCTTGTTGAAGAACTAGGACTTGATACAATTGTTTTATCTTCTTCTGTAGATAAGAGTGGAAATTATCATATAACTCTTAATTGTGCTTATGAGCATAAAATGGTAAAGAAATATCTTCACGATAAAGCACCTCAAGAATTATTAATGAGCGCAACAATTGGAGATTGTGTAATTTATAAAAATATGATTGGTGAAGAAGAGTTAGATGATATGGATTTTAAAGCATTTGAGGTTCCGAGCACTTTTGACTTCTCAAAATCTCCAATTTATTTTTATCCAAAATTTAGACTCTCTTATACCGAGAAAGCAAAAAATCTTCCGTTAGTAATAAATGAAATTATAAATATTCTTAATAAGCATACAAATGAAAAGGGAATTATTCAAACAGGAAGTTATGAATTTTCTAAAGCATTATATGATAGTTTGAATCCAACTCTTCGTTCTAGAGTTTTATTCTATAAAGATTCTAAAGAAAAGAATGAAGTTATAATGAAATATAAAAATTCTATAAATAAAATTCTGATTGGCCCTTCACTTATTGAAGGTATTAATTTCCCCGACGATGAATGTAGATTTTTAATTATGATGAAAGTACCTTATGCTTCTCTTGGAGATAAATTGGTACAGAGAAAAATGAATATTATACCAGGCTATTATCATAATGATGTTTGCCAAAAGATAACTCAGGGAATTGGAAGAATCCAAAGAAGTAAAAACGATTGGGGTGTCACTTATATTATGGACGGATGCTTCAATGATATTTTGAGAAATAATAATAACGATTTATCAGAACAAATTTTAAATCGTATCATAAAATTATAAAACGACTAATTATATAGAGGTAATTATAATGAAGAAATCCATAATTTTAATGCCACATTTTGATGATGAAATCTTTAATGCGGCTTCTTTTCTAATTAAATATTCTGGCCCAATAAGTATTTATTTTTCTCACCAGGGTGATTGTATTTCATACGAGAATTATTTAAAAGATATTGAAGATATGGAAAGAGTTATAAATAAACTCAATGATTATAGAAAAGAAAAGAATAAGACAGAAGTTAAAGTAGAAATGTATTCTGACTTCCACGATGTTTCAAGATTAAATATGACTGAAGAATGGCACGCCCAATTATGTAGAGCCATTGAAAATGATATAAAAGAAAATGAAATTGAGTATTTTATTATTCCATCACCTTCTAATCATCAAGCTCATAAAGCTTGCTATAATATTGGAAAATCTTTATTAAGAGCTCCATATATAAATAATATTCAGAATATTTTAATCGGAACTTATTATGTAGATAAAATCACTCCAAACGATTTGAATGAAAGTTTAAGTTTCCATATTCCAATGGAAAAAGAAGAAGTTGAATTGGCTAAGGATATTATCTCACTATATACAAAGAATCACGCAATTAATCCCGAAAACTTGGAAGTGATTTTTAGATATGAAGGTTATACTTGTGCTGAAGAATATGCTCAGAGTTTCTATCCATATTACATTAAGCATAAGTTAATCTAAATAAAAAGGACTTTAAATAGGAAATCAAAAATAAATATGGAGTAAATCCAAAAAAGACGAAAAGTCAATGTGATTCCTAAAATAAAGTCCATTAAATTAGTTGATTTACGGAGGTAATTTTTGAAAATATATATTTCTGGCAGAATATCGGGAAATGAACATTACGAAGAAGATTTTAATTGGGTAGAGAGCCAATTGAAGTCTCTTATTGATATTGAGCCAGTCAACCCCATTGCATCCGATAAAATTGTAAAAGATATAAATGATTGGGCTGAATTTATGAAAAAAGATATAGATTTTCTTAAAGAATGTGATGCAATACTTTTGATTAAAGGTTCATATCCACTTCATAAATCTTCAAATTGGAAAAATTCTTATGGAGCAAAAATCGAAAGATTAATAGCCAAAAAATATAAAATGAAGATTTTTTATGGCTGGAGACATTTCCATAAATGGTATTTAAAAGAACATAAATATGATATAAACTCGGAGGCAAAATAATAAATGATTTTAAACAAGGACACAATTGATAAGATAAATCCAAGTGGAGATAAGCCAATCAGATGGATTAGCTACCAAAGTCTTTGCGGAGGTATGACACTCGGAGCAGAAGCCGCTTTTGGATGTCCACCTCTTTGTACAATTGATTTTGATGGAATTGACCAGGCAAACTCTTCAGCATATATGAATTATATGAATAATGTTAGAAAACTTGGATTAAGAGAGTTGATTCTTGATGGTAATCTTTTATCAATGGCTCAGACATTTAAAACTGAAGAAGATAAAAAGTTTTTTGATTCAATAAATCACGATATTGATGTAGTTTCAGCTGTACCTATCTGTTCGGGATTATCAATGGCAAATGCAAATAATTCGGGAAAGGCAGGAACTGCAGCAAGAGGCTCTGATGCAATTCAGAATAATAATATGATTGGTATTTTGAAATTCACTCTTGAAATCATTAAACCAAAAGCATATATTTTTGAAAATGCCCCAAATTTCTTTTCAAACTCAGGAAAGGGAATTAGAGATAAGCTTACTGAAATTGGAAAAGAAAATGGATATTCAGTAACTTATGTAAAAACAAATTCAAAGAAACATTCAAACCCTCAAGCTCGTTCACGAACATTTGGTATTTTTTGGAAAGGTGATAAATGCCCAAAACTTCATTACGTTAACGACCTTTCAACTTCAATTAATGATTATTTGGGAGAAATTGCTGAAGGCTCTCCATATATGACAGATGAGTATCAGCTCTTTAAAGATTTTGATAATGATGGATTCATTAAATATATGAAGGCAACTTATAAAGATGATTGGTTGAAAACTCTTGAAGATGATAATTCAGTTTCAATTATGACTTTTCTTGAAAAGAAAGGTTTTCCCGACGATGTAAGACCATTCTTGAATAAATCGGAACTTCATTGTTATGACCACGCTAAGATGAAAAAAGAAAAGGGTATGAACTATATGGATGGCTCACCTCTTTATTATGGAAATAATAAAATCTGTACAATCTTTGGTAGAACAATTGGAAGATTAATTCACCCAAGCGGAACAAGGGGATATACTCTTCGGGAAGCTTTAAAATTTATGGGAATGCCAGATGATTATGAATTCCCTGGTGATAATGCTATGAATTATACTGACTGGGTTGGACAAAATGTTCCAGCGGTTACAGCTTATGATTGGCATAAACAGATTAGAGAATTCATTGAAGGCAAACTTGAAATGACTGATGAAAGTTTGGTAATGTTCAATAATGAATCAGATATAAAAGTCAAAGAAACGAAAGAAAAAGAAAAATTTAAATCTGGTTTTGAGATTTTCAAAAATAAATAAAACATATAATGGTGGCTGAAAAGTCACCATTTTTTTACTTTTTAAATTTAATTTATTATATAATAAATATAAGGAGATTATATTATGGTTTTTGAAATTGGAAAATCTTACAAAATTTGTGATTCACACATAGATTATTATGATGATGCTGAAATTATCAATATTGATGATAACTTTATCAAGTTTAATTATAAATCTGATGGTATCAAAAGAATAAAAATTTTGAATAAAAATGAAATTAAATCCGCCGAAATTTTAAGGAATGGGAATAGTCATACCATTTGGTATTGGGGATTATTTGAAGGCGAATTTTTCAATACACCACGATATGGAATTAAAAAGGCTAACCTTTCAGATGATGAAATTATGATGAATATGTCAGACGGAGTTACTATTTTCTCCAAAAAAGAAGATGCCAAAAAATACCTTTTCAATATGATTCTTTTGAAAAAAGTTGAATCAGATTATTATGTTTTTGAAGATGATGATTGTGCATTATATGAATCCTGTGGAAAATGGGAAGGTGCCCTTTCAAAAGAATTTAATGAGTTTCTGAAAACAAGAACTAATTAAAATAAAGGTCACCAGCCTTTATAGGAGTTAAAATGGAAAAACCAATATCGCCAGAAATTTTTGAAAAAGTAAAAGATTTTTTAAAAGATAATCCACTCGTAGAAAACGTAAAAATAAGAGATAAAGAGCCTTCAATGATAGAAGTTTGGCTCGTAAAAAATGAAGATACAGTATCGGGCTATGGTGGAGATACTGGATATAAATTAAGAAAAGAGCTTGATGAGTTTCTTCATAAAGAATTTGATAAAGAAGTCGGAGCATTTGATTGTCTTTATAATTGGGATGCATATTTAAGTGCTGAAAAGAAATATAAAGAAGAGCATCCCGAACCAAAAGACCCAAGATATGAGTCAGGCTGGAAAAAACGTTCTTATTATGATAGAACAAAAGGAAAAGGCTCAAAAGAAGTAGAAGCTTATAAAAATGAAAAAATAAAGTGGTTAGCTGATTTTAATAAGGCAATGCCACCAAGAGCATTTCCTGGCTTTGCATTTAGAGTAGAGCCAGCAGGAACCGCAGCTAAAATTTTCGCTTTCTATAAAGATACAAAATATTTTGGAGATTAATATTGAGAGTATTAGTTAAGTTTAGAAACGGAGTTTCTGATGTTATTACTATTGAAAAAGTAAAAATCTTCTCAAAAAATCCCTGTATTAAATGCCGGTCTGATGGTGGCTGTTATGGTCATAATTGTTTTGATTCAGAAGAATGGGGTGAATTCATAGATTTAGGAAATGGAAACTCCATAAAAACTGACGATATTTCTGATATAAAAATTCTAAGTTTCTAACTTTTTGCTTTCTTTTTATTATATAATAAATATAAGGAGATTTTAATATGGATATTAAGAAAGCAAAATCAGTTCAGATGGTTACACCAAAATATGGATTTGCAATTTATGATAAAGACTGGAAAGATAATCCTACAGAGCCAGTCGTTCACTTTTTAATCAAAAATATAAGAAAAGATGGAACTGTCTGGTACCAGCAGACACCTGGTTGGTATGTTTCTACTCTTCTTGAAAAAACACCTCATTGTAAAGACCTTCACGACGAAAATGAAATTGGACTCTATATCGACTATGGACAGAATTGGTTTATTCCAGCTGGCCCATATTCAATAATGTGGGATTATCTTGAAGAATATTCAGATAATAATGGAGCAGAATCAATCTGTTATCACGATTCAAATGTTTTAAACGGAGAAATTTGGTAATGATTTTCTATATTGAGTCAGCAGAGAATACATATCAAGTTTTCAGCGGAGATTTTTCTTGTGGAACTGATGAAGTTGGCTATCAAAATGGTTTCTTCAATTTGAATGTATTTCGTGGTTCTTCAAAAAATGATACTTTCTATGTAAAAGGCCACGCATTTGATACTCTGAAGTTTGCGAGAAATGATATTATTTATTTAAAAGAAGCTGGGAAAATTGCAGACCGGCGCATTTATGAAATGATACCTTTTTGGTATACAAAGTATACGAAGTATGGTGATGAAGAAGAAAGAGAAAAGTTTATAAGGGAGAATTTTAATCTGCCTTTACAATATATTGATTCAATAGAAGAATCTGAAGCAATAATTAAATCCGTTGTTGAGGTGGTAGGACTTTGGGAAAAAAGGAGTTATTATGGAACTTAGTAAAGAAGAAATCAAACTTTTAAGTGAAGAAATCGCTAAGAAACTCAATGAGAATATTCAGTTTCAGCCAGCAGATTCTCAGCCTTTGAATACGAAAGAATCATTCCAAAGATTTTTTGATAAAAGAGAAAAATATCTTTTGAATTTGCCGATTGCTGAAATTGCCTATATGTTCTATCTACAGGGAATTTCTGATGGGCCAAAAATCAAGAACGATATTTCTATGGAAGAACTAATTTCAGAAATTGAAGCTGATACATTTATTGAATCAGTAAAAGGCTGGATTAGTATGAAAGACAATGGAACAAACCCACTTCCAAATAACCCTATCGTAGAGGTTGTAAAAAAGATTATTCCTTGTACAAATTGTCAGAGTTTGTATGATGGATATTGTGATGGCGATGAATGTCTTGAACAGGAAAAAGTTGAAGAAATTAATCTTGAAAAGCAGATAAAGGAGAACGCTGAATGTTAACTATTTTAATCGTTACGGGGATTGGAGTTATTATAAATATTACTTGCTACTTAATTAGCAAAAAGACAAGCGATATAAATTTATTGGTCGCAGTTTGTTGTTTGATTTTATTCTTATGTGCAGCGTTTGGTTCAGTAACTTCTACTGAACATTTAAAAGCAACAATTGAAGTTGATTCAAAACCTAAATCAATAAAAATTGCTGATATTCGTATTGAGTGTTCTAATTGTGGGAATAAATTATGGGCTTCAGAAAATAAATATTGTAGTGAATGTGGAAATGAAATTTTAAATAATAATAATTTCACTGCTATCATATATTATTGTCCTTTCTGTAAAGAAATCACTACTACCTCAAAAAATTATTGTGAAAATTGTGGACATAATATGATGGAAATTAATTCCCAATTAAAACGAAAAGATGTTAATATTAAAAAGAGGTAATAAAAATGAAAGTTATTTGTAAAGGAGATTTCCCAGTTTACCTTGTAAATCAGATTCAGCATATTTTTAAGACTGAATATATTTCAACTCCAGTTGGATTCAGATTTACTTTTGATAATAAGCCATTGGAGTTTTTGTTTGATAAAGATTTTTCTGATAATTCTCTTGTTCCAACTCTTGAAGATGTTTATATTGGAGATGGTCAGAATCTTCTTGAAAATAAATATGCAAATTCCGCGAAATTTTCCATTTCAGCTAATGGCGCCAATAATTATTATGATATGAGTTGGTCAATACATAATGCAGGTGATTGGTTTAGAATTATTGTTTTAATTTATGCTCGTCTTTATGGTGATTCTGATTATGAATTCGTAAGAAAATTATATGACCTTTGTGAGCAAACCTTGAGAATGAACTCAAGATTCTTTGTAAAATTTGATGAAGAAAAATATAAGTCTTTTAATTCAGCTTATTTATTCTTCCAAAATTACTTAGATAGTTTTATTGAATATTAAGGGGAAAATTGTGGGATTCTATTATATTATAAATAATGATTCAGATAATGAACAGAAAGTTTTTAAGAATTGGAATGAAATGGCTGAATATTTTGAAATAAAAGATTATGGGCCATTGGGAGATGCCTTAGAAAAAGGGACACCAATTCAAAAAAACGGAAAGAATTGGTATATTGATATTTTTATTCACTAAAAATAAAGGTCGGGATTTTCCCGACCTCCTTTATTTTAAAGATATTTTAATAAAATATCTGGTCGCTTGGTATAAGCTTTTATAAAATCGGAAATTGAGAATCCATATTTTTCAAGTAATTTTGGCAGCTTCTTTCTCAATGTATTCGTAAATCTTAATCCATACTTATTGTGGAATTCCCAATCTTCAATACCTAAATCTTTTGGCTCTCCGTAAATCTTTTTGGCACATTCTTCTGCTTTCAAGTCGGGATATTCAATTAATCCTTTAACACATTTCTTTACATCTTCATCAAACTTTTCATCTGATGTAATTCGCTTCCAAGCATCAATGAATTCTGATAATTCAGAATCACCAATTACTTCATTTTCAAGGTTATATTGTGAGCCATTTGACTGAGCTTGAGAATCAAGAATATAATCTGAGTATTTTCCATTATCAGCATCACCCCTTGAGTGATTTCCATTTAATTCATTATCAAGAGAAGTTGATTTAATTTTAATATTCTTCTCATTTTTTCCTTTAATATTTCCAGCTTCATCTGTGTCCCAAGTAGAAACTCCGTGAGAATCTTTTTCAGCCTTAATAGATGTAGCCATATTTTTAAGATATTGAAGATAATAATATTTAAACTTATTTACTTTATCGCCTTCTTCAAAAATATCAGATTTAAATGTAGATAATGGAGATTTAAGAGTAATTTCACCCATTCTATTTAAATATCCATTTTTAAGAAGTGCATAAGCTTCAGCAATAAAATCTTCATATTCACCACTTTTTACGGCTTGGTTGAAATAATATGAATCTGGTCCAGTATATGTTTTGAATGCTTTAAAAATAGCTGGGCCTGATTTCAAGAAAAGATAGTTGATTGCAGAAGGTTCACCTTTCTTTGCAGCTTTGAAAAGAAGACTTTCTGGCTCATCTGCCCATTCTTCTTCAGCTTCAGCCTTTTCTGATGGAGAAAGATAATTAGCTACTTCAAAACCATTAAATTTCATTTCGCCAAAATCTTCTCTCATTGGTATTTTACCGAATATTGCTTCTATTAATTTCATTTGTTTTTTCCTAAAATAATATAATAAATATTTAGTTTATCTAGTCCTGTGAGATTCTTCTAATCAACTAATTTATAGATATAATAAAAAGGGAAAATAATGAGTAGATTCACTTCAACATCAGAATTTGACATTAATCGAAGAGTTCAAATTACAAATGAAACTCCTGTTTACAATCTTTTTGAAGCACTTAATAGTACAATGCAGAACGATTTCTATGAATGGTTTATTGGAAACCAGGAAATCAGATATGATGTGCCTTATTCAATTAAACAGGAAAATCCTAATGGAAAATATGAAGATAACTCTGTAGCTGGAACAGTCGGAAGATTTGATATTATTCGCGACAATCAAGAATCTGATGGCCCAACAAAGTTTGATAGACTTGAAAAGAATCAAGTTTATTATAAATATGTAAATGGTGGAGTTTCTCCAATTTATGGTCCAAAGCCAAAATCAGAATTAGATGGCCCAAATACTCATTATCATTCTATGAAGCTGACTGGCGTTTTGATACCAGAGTTTGATTTACTTTTACATCATTCATATAGATACCTTGAGTGTTTATATCCCGACCACCCTGACTGGACATATCTTTTAACTCCAACAGAGTTCAATGACCAGATTAGAGCAGCAGGAAAAATTATAGATTATATTCCAAAAAACCTCTTTTTCGATAAAGTTGCTAAATCTTTAAGTAAGAGTTTTACAAATGATGAACTCATTGATGAAGCATCTATGATTAAAATTCATAACTTAAAAGATGAAGCATATAGAAGAAAATTTTATGGAACTTATGCTGGATATAAAATGATTGGTAATGACATTTTCCAGCATATTTCAGTATTCCCAGTTGCAACGTATCTTCCAATTAAGCCAGTTACTGAATCATATGATAATAAAACTCTTGAAGAATTGAGTAGAGATTTTGGAGAGAACTTCAAAACAAGAGCTGAATGGGAATATTATGAAAAAACTCAATTAAGAAAAATTGATACATTCTCAAGTATTTATTCAAATAAATTTAAATTAATAGATTATCAACCAAAGATGTATGGAAACTTCGCTGGATATAAAACATTCAGATATTTTACAACTCTCTGGTCTAATGATATTTACGAATTTATAGAAGATTATTCAGATATTACACTTCAATCTTCAAATATTTCTCAAACTGCTGTAATTAAGGATGCTGCAAATATCACTTATCAAATTACTAATAATGGAGTTCACGGAATCTATTATTATGAAGATAAGGGGCCAAATGTAAGCCCAATTTCTATTACAAAAGAAAATGAAAGTATAGATTTATCTTATTATGTTTCAGTTGATGAAATACTCCCTAAATCAGAAATTGAGTTTGAAGTATTTAATCTTTTTGATTCATACGTTACTGAAGAAAACGGAATTAAAAAGATAAACTTACCAGAGACAGATACTACTTATTATCCTTTACTTATGCAGATGATTGCTCCTAATGAGATTGAGCAGCCAGTATGGAATAATATTTTTAAAACATTCCCAAAGGAAATTAAGAAAACATATAAAAATCCTTTAGTTAGAGATTCTTTATATCTTGACCCAGAGTCAACTCTTAAATGTTATAGAAATGATAAATTCTATAATAATGTAATTACAAAAGAAGCTCAAGATATTTATAAGATTTATAAGACAAAAAATAAGGATAGAGTTGATGCAGCTCTTCTTTATAGTTTCACACCGGGATTCTTCAAATGTAGATTTAATGAAGGTCTTGAAACAAGCGACCAGAGCCTTTTTGGAACTGGAGTTTTCTCAATTTCCATTATGAATAAAAATGATGAAGAATTCATTTTTACAGCAAAGGGAAGTATTGATATTGAAATCTTAAATAGTTCTTCTCTTTATACATTTGGTGGTAACTTTAGAATCTTAACTGTGCCTCAATTAGTTGATGAAACTTCAAAATTGGCTACAGCTTATTATACTCCAATCGTAGAGCCAATTCAGAACTATGAAAGATTTTTTGATAGTGAAACTGGAGAAATCTTAATTGATAAGAAATGTAAAATCGTTAAGATTTGTAGAATTGATGGAATTGGAGCAAATGATTGTGAAATAGATGCTCCACAAATTCAATTTAAGCCTATACCTTTCTTATTTGATTCGTTCAGATTTGAAGATTTGAATTTTGGTTGGGGAAATTTCTTACCATTAATTGAAGATAGCTTCTTTAGATTTGATGAAGCACATATTAGATTAGAAGATGTTTTATGTGGAGAAACTGATGTTTATCACGTATCTCCATTAACTTCAAATGTATTCTATAATATGGGATATTTCGTTGATAATTTATATGGAAATACTACCCTTTATGCTAAATCAGAATTAAATGAATCAATAAAAAATTATATTAAAAAGAATTTGGATTCATTCAACTTATATCCATCTGACTCACAAGAAGAAATAGAGATTGAAGGTAGAGTAGACCTTACAATCGAAGGCGGAGATAATTTAATCACATTTGAATCTGCTGCTTCAAAAGAAAGAATAAATACTCTTTCTATTGGAGATATTGTCACTGGAAACTGTGTTGATAGTGATGATGAAATTGTATTCATTACTGAAATTGGCTCTGATTATATTAGAGTAAGTAATAAATTACTTACATCGGGAACATTTGTTTTCAAATTTAATATTAAAGTAAACTCAGTAAAGGTTACCGAAGATAAGCCAATGGACTTCATTGATAGATTAAAAGGAGTAAATGAGTATGAATTTTATAACCCATTCTATCACGGAATTTATAGCCCATATAATAGTACTAAGAGAGCTTCAAAGGCTTATGTAAATGGAATTTCAAATATCAATAGCTGGAGACCTTATATTGAAGGCGGAAGATATAATGATGTATTCTATGCTACTCATAATTTTGAGGAAATAGAAGGTCAGCGACTTATTCCATCTACAATTAAATTTGCAAATGATTTATTTGTAGAATATAACGCAGATAAGATTCTTTATTATCCAACTCGTTCTGGTAAAGAAGAATGTTTGATGAGTGTTGAATGGCTCGATTATCTTGAAAATAAAGTAAATGAAGCATCAAGATTATCAGATAACATCAATGTTGGTGTTTGTGTTTCACTTCAAACTGATTCTTCTGGTAATGTTACAACAGATACAAATATTAATTCTCAATTTAGAATTATGAAAGGCATTTGGGGAAAGACTGGTGGAAAGGCGGATTTCCCAATGTACGCTAGAGTAGGAAATGGAAGTAAAACATTTAAATCATATTCAGTATCATCTATTTACTCTGGTACTGGAAAATCTGTTTATGGAAATTCCAAATACTCTCAAGAAACAACAGACTATAATTTTAAGGATAATATCGACCCTGACGGAGATGTAATTTCTCCAACAATGGATTACTATGGAGATAATGAAAATATCAGAAATACTATTGAAGCTAAACAAGTAATTTATAAAGATATTGATAACGCTTTATTTGAAGTAAGCTTCGGTGAGAATGATATTTTATCAAATTATAGTGTTGAAAATAAATTATATACTCTTATTCAAGTAAATATTTATAAACAAAATTTCAAAAATCTTTTGAAATACTCTACTTTTGAATGCAAGAGATGGGAAGAACAAGGTGGAGAATACGGAAAATATTTAGTTGATGAAGATAACGATAATAGATGGATTAAACTCTTAAATATTTCTGATAAAACAAGAAATATATTTGAAAGTGTTAGTAAACTCTTTGAGGTACCTGAAGAAGTAGAATTGCCTCAAGGTATCAGTAGAAATTCTGTATTCAAGAATGTTAATCAAGATTTACCAACATATATGGGACATTGGAGTCCTGCTTCAGAAAAAGAAAATGAAAATGATGATAATTCTAAAATGGTTATCAAAAAGCCAGATACATCAAATTTCACATTTACTGAAAATAAAATTTATTATTGGATTGCTGATACTGCAGCTAAAATCCAACTTTGGAATGAAGATACCCAAAGAAATGAAGAATTCGAAGTTTCTGATTCAGCAATCTTAACTGCTATTTTAACTGCATCTGGTAGAATTGATGATATTGAAAATGCTGAGCCTGGTAGAGACATTAATGAAGCGAAAGTTATTTGGGATATTAAGAATTTCAAATATTGTAATAACTTCGGCTCTGCAGATGATGATGAAGTTAATACAAGATATAATAGATTGAATATAGATGAGCCAGAAGAAGATTATATTTATTCTGAAATTGGGCATACTTATGAAAGACTTTATGGTGAAGATATATTCTTGCAATTCATACTACAATCTTTAGGAATTTTCGGAAATGAAGAAACACTAAAACAATGTACTTATTCTCTTGATGAAAGATACCAGACAATGGTAGAAAATAATGAATCAATTACATTTGAATCTTATAGTGATTTCTTAAAAGATACAACTCCTTTTGAACTTTGCTTGATTAAACATATTGATACTCTTGAATATACTGATGGAGATTTCAGAAATCTTGTATTTAAAGAGTGCTTGAAATTAATCAAAGATATGGGATATGTTACTTTAAAAGATGAAGATGAAACTCCTATTGATGATGCAAATAATGATAATATTGATTATCAGAATAAAGTAATGGCAGAATTATTAGATGATGTTGAGAATATTGATTTTGCAGCCTCTAATAATGAAATTCCAAAGATATTAGTTTTAAATAATGCTTTAAAGAATTACATTATAATTGAAAATAAAGCGAACCCATTGAAGACAGTTAAGATTTGTGATTTGAAAGAAACACTTAGAGTAGCTGAATTCTCATTAAGAGCAATGGATTATGTAAAACCAGAAGATGATGAGAATGCACCAGATAATTATGCTGATACTGATGAAGCAATTAGAATATTTGGAATTATTGATGAAGATTACTTATTGAAATTCCCATCATTGAACTCTAAAGTAAATATCTTAAACTTAAGAAAATTTATTGATGAAAATGTATTCTTGTTTACAACAAATGATATTATGATGATTCCAAAGGGAGCTGATTTCCTTGCTGGAAAATTCATAAAAGAAGATATTATTTGTTTCTTCAAGACAAATGAGCAATTCTATATTTTCAAACTCAATAAGAATGATGTATTCGCTTCAACAATTGAGATTGAAAGATTTACAGAATCTGGTGTTTATAATGATGAATGGCTCCGATTAAAAGATGAAAAATATAACTCTATAAGCATTTCTAAAAAGATTAACTCAACATTCAAATTACCAAGAAAATATTTGAATGATAATTATGAGTTTGATTTAATCATAAATCCACAATTTATTGGAACTGGATTTGAGTATAAAGAAGATGGAACAATTGATAAGTCTACTCCAGTAAAAATTGAAATATCTCGTGGAGCTATTTATTATGATAAAGAAAATGAAGAGTTTTTCACTTGGACTTATGAAGTTGAAGATGCAATAAATGTTGTTGAAAAAGATAGACACGAAATTGTTCATAAACACGGTGCAAATGGAAATGAGCTTAAATTAAGAAAATTTGCTATTGAATTCGCTGAAAACTCTTATTTCAAGAATATTTTGTATTCTTCTGGTCAGTATTATATTAAAGAAAAAATTGACTCTCAAAATAATAAGATTGAAGAAGCATTCGTATCAGCCGAAAATGAGCTTAATTTGAATATTGATAAAATATCTTCAAATGATAAGATTCTTGAAGTTAAAGAAGTAAAATTAAGACCATTGAACTCAGGAACAAATGAAGCATCATTCTTAAGTAATTATTCAGAATTTACTGGAAGAATATCTGGTGTTGATTTTGAAAATAATAAAATTATTTTTGAGCCACAAAATATTACTGAAAAATCAGAATTACTTACTCAGGTTGAACAATTACTTCCAAGTAGCTTAATTGATGGACAAGTTTCACCAGATGAATTACCAGAAAATAATATTATAGATTTTAATGATGAAAGTACACCTGATAAGCCAGTAATTACTCAATCAAGATTTGAAAGATTACCAGTAATAACTAATGTAGAAAATGAATATACATTATCATCTGATTTTAATAAAGGTGAGTTTAAATATTTCAAAAATAATCTTATATTTGTTGGTAGTGTAGATAGAAAGAACCCAAATATTATTACTTATCCAAGAGAAACAAAATTACAAGAGTGTTATGGTGCAGCTCTTAATCTTATTAAGAATAATGATATTATTCAAAAAGCATACCTATTAGACCCAGTTACAGATGGAAATACTCTTACAGAAAAAACTTTTGTAGTAAATGAAAATGATATATTAGATACTTCCGCTGAAGTATATCGTTCTTCTGATGGAAAGTTCTTTGCTATATTACTTAATAATGGTAATTTATCAATTTATACTCAAAATAATATAAATGAAAGTAGAATATCATTTAATTCACCTATTGTAGCAACAAATCTTGGACAAGCAATTGGAAATAATTGTCATTTAATGAAAGTTGCTTCTGTTGGTGAATCATATATCGCTGAAGTATCTATTGGAAGTACTTCTGAATCTTCTCTTTATGAAATAAGACTTGGACCTAATAATACTTATACATATAAAAAATTATTTGGCTCTGAATTTGTGGTTCCAAATTTAAACTCTGATGAATATTTAAGAGTAAATCTTGAAAGTGTAGAAGACGCAGGCGATAATGATGGAGTACCATATCCACAAGATTATGAAATCATTAAAGCTGAAGATATAAAAGGAACTCTTCAAGAAGAGCCTCAAAATATTGATTCATCTGAATTGGCAGGAATGGGAATAGCATCAAATATTAATTTGACAAGATATATAGATTATTTTGGTGCAAATAATCCGACAAATGCTTATGAGCCAATGGATAATGGAAGATTTATCTATGTTGAAAACAACAGTGGAAATGGCTTATTAGATTCAATAGTAATTAAAGGAACAAAGATATTTATTTATTCTAAATTATATAACTATAATGTTGCAACTGGCGCCGAAGAAGGTATGACTGAAAGACCATATTGGCATTCTTTTGATTTATCAACATTTATTTCAGATACTCGTAATTTATTTGACGGAGTGCCAGGATATGATACTGCTGAAAAGCAGATTCAATTTACAAAAGAATGTGCTACTACAGCTCAACAATATCTCGATTCTATTGGAGAAACAAACTCATTAAGATATAATATAATAACTAAAATTCTTGAATTCCTTAACGTTGAAGGCCTTGCAGGAATGACTTCAATAAGTTTATCTAATGAAGTAGATGATGCAAATGGGCCTGGTATAGGATTATATAAAGACACAGTAAATAACTATTATAGTTTCTATACTCAAGATGAGGCTCTCCCTACTATGAGTTTAAAAGAAGCTCTTATTATTCTTTGTGATTTAATTGGAGCAGGGGATTGCGTTAGAAGAATTATTGACTCTCCAATTAAAGATGCCTATATAAGGGGAACAAAATTATTTATTGTAGAAGAAAATGATACAATTTCTTATATCGAACTTGAAAATCTTTATAGATACTCAGATTATAGTAATTGGGAAAATTGGCATAAATTAAACTTACGAGAATTCGTATATTATTCTCTTGATACTAATGGTTATAGCTATAGAATCCAAAATTCAAATGGCCAAGTTGAAACTATAAATATTCCTATGAGAACTCAGAATTCAATATTTAATATTGTTGAAGTTGAAGATTCTGATGATGGCTTATTCGTAATGGGTAATATAATTTCTGGTGATGAATTAAATAATGGCGCAATACCAGATATTCTCTCATTAACTGAGACTGAGCCTGAAAATAAATTAAACGAATTGAATAATTATTGTTTACAAGGAAGTAGTATCAGACCGGTAGTATTGAAATTTGAAAATGATAACTTTATAGCAATCTATGGACCTGATGAAGCAGCTAATACTTATATTAGTAATACAATAATATTTAATAATGAAAGATACTTCTTCGGTTGTTATAATGATGGAACATTATCTACTTATGGAGTTCTGACATTAGAAAATAATACTTTAAAATCTAAAGTTTTAGATGATAATGATATAATTAGAGACCTCTATAATACTGATGATTATATTGATGAAAATGGCAATATATGCTGGATTACTAAAGGACCAAATCCAAAATATTTACAGACAGAAAACACAAGTGATATACTCTCAAATATATCAAATAATAGAATAGTAAAAGTTGATAATAATGGAACTATTAAATTAGATAAAGCTATTATACCAATCGGCTATGGAATTGTCAGAATATTGTTCTCAGTTTCTACTCAGGAAGATATTACTGATAACAAGGTTTGTGTACCAACTGATGGTTCTTTTGATAGTCTTTATTATACTGATGAAAAAGAATTTGATGTAATAAAGACATTGGAATATTCTGAAACTGATTCATTCCATAATGCTGATAGAGTTTACTCTTTCAATCAGCAGAAATATAATGGAAGATTAGTAGATGATGGAGAAGATGCAGAAGAAAATAATCCATATTATTTCCCATATCTTCCGCCTTCACCTGATAATCCATATTATGAAGAAACAGAATTATTGAATGACTCAGGAAATCCAATTAAATATTGTTCTTCAGCTGGATTATATGATATAGCTGGTGAAATAGCTAGAACCCCTAAGTATTATTCTATTGAATCTTTAAATAAAGATATTACTCAAAGAATTGAATTAACTGAAATAGATGCTACTACTTCATCAATTAATTCTATTAAATATTCATCAAGTCCATTCGCGGATATTGATGCGGATAATTTAGGTATATTCAAAAATTATTTAATTTCTGGTGACCTTGAAATTGGAAGTTTTATAGAAAGAAACTTTACAGTCAGACCAGATACAACTTATGATATTGAAGGAGCAATAGAAAACTCTATTACAAATAATGAGCCATTATTTATAGTAGATGATAATGAGTTTATTCTTAAAAAATTACCTGAAGAAGAATCTGATGATTCAGCTCCATTATATTTATATAACTCTACTCGTGGATATTTCTTACTCGATAGTGATATTTATTATAGAGCGGAATTGAAGATTCCATATTTATTTAATACTAAAAATGGACAGAATCTCATAGATACAGATTTTAATAACGTATCAGAAACTCCAACAGCAGGTATTTATTTACCAAAGAATGGATACGGAAGCTTCAGAGGTAATCTTGATGAATGGATTTATAATAAGCCTTGGGATATTGATGCTGTTGCTTTTGATAATAAATATCTTTATAATAATAAAGGTGAGCCAATTTATCTCGTTGGAAAGAATGGACAGAAAATTATCTCAAAGAATGGAGAACAAAAATTCAAAGTTTCTGAAGTAAATAATAATAAGCCAAAAATTACAAAAGAGTTACTTGGAGATGAAAAATATAGAACAATCACAGTAATTCACGGTAATGATAAATTAAGTATTACAGTTGAAAAACTTGAAGAAACAGCTCCACATATTTATTGCCCATTTATTGAGCCTGCTGGAGCACAAAATACAAACTTCTTCAATGGATTCGTATTTAAAGTAATGAAAGATACTAAGAATATTTGTGAATCTGATAAATTAAAGGTATTCTTCAATAATGGAGAAGAAAGTGAAGTTGAGTTTACTTATGAAAATTCAATTTTGACTTTGAATTTCAATGAAGAGCAGGATTCTTCTCATTTATTCAATTTAAGATTTGAATATGAAGATTGTGAACCATTAGAAATAAATAATTGTGATTTTGATGAAACTCTTACTCAGCCTGATATTGATAAAATAAATGAGCTTTTGATAAAAGATATAGTTTATATTAAAAATGGCTCTGATGAATCAGAAGAAATCTATGTACCAATTTATTCAAATCCATATTTCTGTGATTATGAATATTTTGGCTCTGAACATCCAATTAATATTGATGTTGAAAATAAGATTTTATCAAGGCCAAGTAATAAGCAAGATATTACATTAAATACAAAGATTACTGAAAAAGTTGAAAATGAGACAATAGATTTACTCAATGCAAGATATAAATTGAATATTAATTATATTGATGATATTTATATTTTCACAAATGATAATAATAAATGCTATATTATTGGTGATACGCATTTTGATGGAGAACCTTTTAATCATATAGAATCATTAAATGATTCTGATTTTAATGGTGCTGTTCTCAATTATTTTAGTGATACAACTTCTGATGAGCAATTTGATATATTGAAATGTAATAAATTAACTCATAATGGACTTGAATTTAAAGATTTGCCTTATGATGATAATGATGAAGTTGTAATAAAAGGTATTCAATCTGAAATAATTATGAAGCAACCTCATTATTCAAATTATGCTGAATTATTCAATAATCTTGGGTCAGAAATTTCAACTGGAAAGATTATATATAAAGCAGATTATAAAGATACTGAATTATATGTATCTGCAACTGGAAATAATGTATTTAAGTTGAATAATTTAATCGGATGTAATCAACCAAATATTGAAAATAATTTGAATGATGGAAAAGTTCATTATATCAAAATGAAATTATTGACAGCTACTACAATCTTACCTTCAAATGATATTATCAAAGATGGAGAGAGCTTTGTTAAAATTGATGCTAAAGATTTAATTGAGTGGCCAATTGATAGAGTTTACTTCAATAGTAGAGGTATTAAACTTCCACCTGTTAAGATAGGAAATAAATTCTACAGGAATGAAAATGTAGATGATTATAACAAGATTTCCTATAAGAATAACAATGGATATAAGATTTTTGAATGTGATGAAAATGGAAATTATACAACTTATATTGAAGATAAGGGAGAATTAGTAAGTAAACTCTGTACATCAGTAAATTACTTATTTAATCCATATACTCCTAAAAATGAATTAAATATGAACTCATTCAAGAACAGATTCTATAAAGAAGGTGAAGAGCAAAATCCTTTCTGGCAAATTATCAGAATCAAGAAAGAATATAATGAGCTTACTGGAGAAATGGAAGAAAAAGCGAAGATTTTGGAATATAAGAAATATTCTGATAGTGTAAATCTTTTTGAAGCTGAGCATCCATATATCAGTATTTATAAAACTTCTACTTATGAAGAAAAAGAAGACCTTGTATTCTTGAATAAGAATGTTGATTTTGTAAATAAAAAGAAAGGCGAAATCAAATTTACTTCAAGATTCAATGATAGAGATTATTACGCTGAAACAGAATCTATCTTGAAATTCGGTATTGAAGTTCAAAATACTCTTAAAGGAAAAATTGAAAAGAATCTTGACAGAATCTTATTTTCTTCTTTTGAAAAATGTAATTACGAAGTTAATAATATCAACTCAAATAAGATAAATAATGATGATTCTATCATAGAAATTTCAGAGTTGGGACTTTTCAATAAGAAAGGGCAATTAATGGCTTATGCTACATTCCCACCTATTGAATATAGAACAGATTCTCAACACTTATCGTTCTTACTATATATTTACGATGGTAATTATTAAGGTTATACTTTTTAAAAATTAGAGACTAATTTAAAATAAAATATAGGAGTAAAACGAATGAAAAGTTTTAGATTTCAATTCATAGATATTGATGAAAGCTATACAATTTCAACAGCTAGAACTAATATTTCTGGTTATATTGGAATTCGAGCTCCAAAGGGACTTAAAGAAGCCCAACTTTTCACTCAGGGAAATGAAAAACACATCAGAGCTATGATTGGTATTCCAACAGCTAACTGGCCTGACATTGCCGAAGCTATTGCATTCAATAATGGCTATGATTTGTATATTTCAGCACCACCTGGAAACGGAGCTGGTTATTCATCATATTTTGGTGGTAAGTATATCACAAAAGATGGAATTTTAGATTATTGGAACGTAACAGATGGAGATAATCCAAACTTTGAAATTGCTGTTCCTTTAGCAAATGAAAAGAATTATATCAACGAATTAAATGATTCTGATATAACTTTGGAATTGGCACCTCAGACTGGTAAAATCAAGTTGAACATTTCAAATATTTCAAAGAAAATTTTTGAAAGAGTAAATGCGTTAGACTTTGATGGAAAAAATATAGAATTCAAAAATGGTACATTCTTCTATGATGATGGAAGTGATAATGGAGTAAATTACGGTTCTTATGATAAAATTGCTAAAACAGCAGTTTTTGAAACAGGACTTACAATTTCTGATATTTTGAATACTGATGATATAAATACTGATGCTGCTAAAGCAATATCTATTGGTTATCAGAAGAACGATAGATATGATTACAATTTCTATACAAGCTCAAATGGAGAAAAACTCTATTATCAGAAAGGGCCAAATGGAGAAGAAAACGAAATTGTAGTTGGAGATTCTCTTGAATTTGGAAAAATTATTTATGTAGCTCCTGACTATACTGATTTCGTAGTTGGAAATCTTTATTTGACACTTTCAAACGGTACTCTTTCAATTAAAGATTGTACTTCAACTATAGAAGATGTTGAATGGGCTGAAGCATCGGGAACAAATACAGTAATAATTACTAAAATTGAAATGGGTAAATTACTTGCTTGGGAAGGTAATACAGAAAATAATTTACCATTCGGAAATACAACTCTTGAGCCATTCAAAGGATTAAAAGACCTTTTAGTATGGAAATATAATATTAAGGCTGATACTCTTCTTTGTGTATCACAGAAATCACCTTATGAAACAAAGACTAAGATTACAATTTCTGACATTGGATATGACAAATATCTTTATGATGCTAAGATTCCATACGTAACAAAGTCATTCTTCAACCAAGAAGGTAATGAAGATTTAATCAAGAATAATCTTGGAGCAATTTCTCCATATAATGAAATTGTTGCTATCGTTGGAACAACTCTTGATGATAACCCAAATGTTGAAGAAGCTCAACTCAAGAAAAATGATATTAAACTCTATGGATTACTTGAAGATGGAACATTTGATGATGTAACAGAAGATTATCTTACAAAAGATATTTATATCACTGGACCAGCTGAATTAGATGATTCAGATGCAGCTAGAGATATTCGTTCTGATTTGAGAGAAACAATCTGGTATGTTGATTATGGAACAAATGAAAAGCCATTATTGAAACAAAGAACAGAAGATGGAGAACTTCTTTTAAGAGGTAATGTAAACTTCAATACTATTACAATTTCTTGTTCAGAAGAAGTAGAGCCAGGAGAAATCACAACTGGTGGAGAATTTACTGGTTCTTTATCAGAAACAGGAACAGATGTAAATGGAACAAATATTTATTGGCCAAATGTTCTTTCTGATGATGCTGTAACATTCATTAAGGTAATTCCAGTTAACACAATTGATTCTTATGATGAATTCGTAAATGGATTCTGGCGAGGAACAAAGATTGTTGATGAAGCAATTGATGGAGATGTTTATACATCAAATATTAAGGGACAGAGATATTGTTCTTATGTAAATAGATTGAATATTGCTGAAGGTAAACTCGGATGCGCTTGGAGAAATGAATATGCAGGAATCATTAATGATTCTCTTATTGAAGCTGAATCAGATGTTTATGATGATTGTGTAATCTTTATGGAGCCAACAGGACAAGAACAATTCAGAAGCAAATTAGTTTCTTTAAGAGAATCTTGTCACGACCTTTCAACATTCATCTCACCTAAGATTATTACTCAGGCTGAATTTGATAATCCTAATAAGATTATCGTAAATGGTAAATCTTTTGGTGTTGCTCAATATATTGGTGAATTCAAGATGTATGATACTTACACAGGAAAGTATTATTACTGTCAACCAATTGGTGATGTAGGATTAATGCTTGCAAGAATCAATGATAGAGAGTATGGTGGACACGCCCCAGCGGGAACAAATGAAAATGGACTTGGTGGACAGCTTTCAAGAGCAGTTCTTGAAGCAAAATGGAAGTTCAAAGATGCTCAACTTAAGATTCTTAATAAGAAGGGTGTTAACCCAATCACTTATGATAACAAATTTGGTTTAATGATGAGAGACCACTTATCTACAGCAGATAACTCAAAAGGTTCTGATTGGGGTTGGCTTGGATATTCAATGTCATTCGACCTTTGTAAACGAGAGATTAGAGATAATGTTATGGCAGAACAGCTCTTCAAGAGAATTAATGCATTCTATATGTCTATCAGAAAGAAGCAAATTGATGCAATTCTTGAAAAGAGAACTTCTGGTTCTGACCCAATTTGGGATTATGCTTACTGTGAAATCACAGGAAAGAATAATGGAACTACAAAAGCTAAGAGACAATTTGTTATCGAAGTTGGATGTAGAGTTAACGTTTATAGTGAATCTATCTTGCTCTATTACAAGACGATGAGTCAAGAAAACTAAAGCGAAATAGATTCAGAGTATAAAAAGGGTACCTTTAAGGTACCCTTTTTTCATTCCCGTCTCAGTTCACTAGATATATCCTTTTTCACAAATTTTACTTTTCTTAAAAATTCTATTATATTATATTATAGAATGGAGGTTATAGGTGTATCAGGTTGATATAATTGATGGCAATTCGTATTTCAATTATACAGACAAAAGTATAGATATTCTATTTCACCCATCAATAAAAGAATCCAATTATAATAATATAAAATTTGTGAAAATACAATGTTTGGAAGTTTTATCTGATGGAGTAAAGGGGATAAATCTTGAAATTAAAGAGCCTGATATAAAAGAAAAAATCAAAGAAGCACAGAAAAAATATGGGAATTATATACTCGAAAGAGTTGTATATAAAGATTTAAAAATAAACAATATTTGGAGCGAAAAAGTATGGGAAGAAAAAAAGGTAGTAAAAATGGAACAAGTTCTGTAGTTCCATTTCGTGATTATAATTTAATAAAAAGAATTAAAGAAGGCGATAAAAAAGCTGAATATGAATTGTTCAATTTATATTCTGAATTGATTTATTCTCAATATCATACTTTAAGAGAAATAGTCGTAAATTATGGATTCAAAGGATTTGAAATACCGGATATTAAAGATTATAAAGCGGATTGTTGGGAGCCATTCGTAAAAGCAATCAATACAACAGAACTCAGTAAAATTGACCATTGTCCGATTTATGATTGTAAAAAGGACGAAGGAGAAACGTTGACTGATTGGAGAGCGAGAAGAAAATGTATTGGGTATGAAGACCACTCTGAAAAATGGTGTTTCTATCAGACTTTTTGGGGTTATATTAAAAAGATGAATGAAACAAATCTCGCTCATTGGGTAAAGGAACAAGGAAATAATATTCAGATGATAGCGGCTTCTTCAAAAGATGAAGAATTCAATATCATTGATATTGCAAAATCTTATGATAATTCTTGTGAGACGGAATACCTCGAAAAGAAAGAAAATATGAAATTGAGAATGGCAATCAATAATGCATTCAAGAGATTTACTCCTTTACAGAAAAAGATTTGGGATAGTCGCTCACAGGACGAAAGTGAATATAATTTCGTCAAGAATAATAAAGTATCAAAAAAGGATTATGAAAGTAATCTTGAAGCAATGAAAAATATT
>Ga0247609_10000278_pt1 | contig 73803 bp, 70 predicted proteins | sample 172DNAGHGlowgp2_FD_193487 | JGI IMG/M metagenome (GOLD analysis project Ga0247609, IMG submission 193487) | Sheep rumen microbial communities from Palmerston North, Manawatu-Wanganui, New Zealand - 1728 DNA GHGlow gp2 | ecosystem: Host-associated > Mammals > Digestive system > Stomach > Rumen ...
ATACATTGAATATTATAACAATGAGAGAATAAAACTCAGACTAAAAGGAATGAGCCCAGTACAATACCGGAATCAATTCCTAATAAGCAATAGTGTTTAATCCGTCCAAACTTTGGGGTTCACTTCATTACTCCTGCCCACAGCCAAAGCCATTGCGGCAGTTCGAGTATCGGCAGATGTTTCATTGGTACTCAGCAAGTGTCTTGACCTCACAGCCTTTGCTTTCGTAATCATTTACTCAATCACGAAGCTACGTGGATAGAAATCACTGTAGAAGCGGCCGTCGGTGGCGGTAAACTTCAAGACGCAGTAGTTTGGGTCGGTTACACCACCGGGATAGTACTGCTCGTCGCCATTGTGCCAGATCATCTCTTTCGAGGCAGCATCCGTCAGCACCTCCATCGTACCCCGTAGCATCATACCCTTGAAGCCTTTGGCATCGCAGAAGTAGATGCTTGCCTTGGGGTTGGCTTTGTATTGAGCCACACGTATTGAGAATGTGTTGGTTGTAAAGTAGAAGGTTTTGATTCCCTCACGCTTGCGCGGCTTCAACATAGCCTTGGTCCAAGGAAAACCTTCTTGGTCTACTGATGAGATGTAAGCGATGGGCAGTTTGTCGGCCATCTGCGCGATGAGTTCTTTAACGCCAGCCAAAGCGGGGTTGACTTTCATGACTTCATCGTTACTGACATCCAGCGTTTGGCGCCAACGCTTCAACTGGGGGAAATACGTTTTCATCATACCAATATATTCCTCTTTGGTGATGGGTTTCTCCAACCCCTCGTTGACAGCGCCAACAAACTGCGCACAATGTTCGATCATCTCTTCCATCGTGCAGTCCTGCAGGAACTGGCCATCCTTGTAGCAGTACATGCAGTAATCTTTGTTCTTACTACCGTCGGCATTAGTGCCGAGGACCTCTTCTGTTAGCGGCATGCCGCAACTCTGACAAAATTTCATTTCTTCATTCATATTTTAACACTTTTGTTTATATGATATTAAAGTACTTTCTTTACACCAGGAATCATCCGCAGCAACCAGGTGAGCATACTTTCAGATTGTCCAGATATAAAAGTCGTTTCATTCTTTGTTTCTAATTTCCAGTCTCAATACTCTAATAGGTCTGTTCTCACCTTGATACTGATTCGCATCAATGCAGGTTTCACCTGTGGGAACAAAACCACACTTCTCCATCACCCGGCCTGAGGCGGGGTTGTCAACGAAGTGGCCGCTAATGAGCGATTTGATATCAGTCGTTTGTCGGATATGGTCTAACATCAACTGTAGCGCCTCCGTACAGATACCTTGATTCCAATAGGGTTTCGCCACCCAATAGCCGATAAGCGGTTCACCTTCACGTGCAGGCAGGTCACACTCACATGAAGACCCATAGCCCATTGCGCCAATCGCCTCACCTGTTTCCTTTAATTCAATAGCCCAAGTATTGGTTGCATCATTGAATACGGTGCGGATAATCTCCAGACTTTCCTCCACACTTTTATGCGGTGGCCAGCCTGCACGAGGCCCCACATCCGGATCGGAAGCCCACTTGAACAGTATCTCTGCATCCGATTCGCGCCAAGGGCGCAATATAATACGATCAGTTTCCATATTTGTTTTATTTGATTTTTCCGCTGAGAATCCTTTTGCGCAGGCACTTTACAGCCAGCTTTTTATTCCTCATATCCTAATTGTCCTGGCAGGCGGAATTTTTCCTTTTGCGGGAAGGTTGCCTCGTATGCCTCGAAGGCCTCAGGATTCTCATCGGCTACGAAATAACCCTTGGGTGGGCAGTAAGTTCCCTCACGATGGCCCCAATAGCCAGGTATCAGTTCTTGGGCAAGGAAATAAGGCACTTCGGAATCACGGGGCTCAGCGTGATAGTGAATCTTCATCTTGCTGGCAAAATTGAAACCTGCGTGCTTGTAGAATTCAATATTTCCTTCCATCTGTAGCAGGCCGATGCCCATTTCCTTGGCCTTTTTTAAGGCATAATTCAGTAACTTCAGGCCATAACCTTTGCGCTTATAGTCGGGGTGGATGCTGATGGGGCCAAATGTCCAAGAGGGGTAGGGTGTTCCACCGTCAAGCATAATCTCTGCCCTCGAGAACATTACATGACCTATGATTTTATCGCCATCCTCCATTACCAAGTCAAGTTCAGGGATGAAGTCAGGATTGGTTCTATACAGATTGAGCACGTAATGCTCTGTGCATCCAGGACGATAGACATTCCAGAATGCTTCGCGTGTCAGGTTCTCTACCTCACGATAATCTTTGGGCTGTTCTAAACGAATGTTCATTATTCTGCTTCGATTTTTACTATTTTGACGTTGCAAAATTACAATTAGTTGCGCAAACCTCAAAATATCTGGGATATTCTGTTTGATTCTTTGACGAGAGGCTAATAATGCAGCACCCGTCATCGCGACGAGTGCTGCTTTCTACTCTAACTTTAATATTAACAATCATACATACAAAGTATGATATTCTTTACTTTTCGAACTCTCGGAGTTCCTCCAGTCCGCCCTCTATCTCCCTTAACTGCTGGGCGTGGCGACGGAGTTGCCATTTGGCAAAGACAAGGCCGAAAACCAAAGTGAGCAGAGACAGTCCCAATGGCAGTATGAGTCTCGTGCTGAATTCATAGCCAGCCTCCGTGTTGAATCCTAGTTCCAGAATGTAGAAGACTATCATAGCCAGGCATACGGCACCAATCATCCAAACTTTCTCCTGATGGCAGATCTTCTTGTAAGTGAGCACCAGCCTGTCGAGTTCTCTGCAGCCCTTGTCCAGATCGAATTTCGACAGCAGAGAGAGTTTCCATACCAGAGGAATCAGTCCTATTACCATCACACCCTCAACAATAGCGAATGAGGTGGTTTGGATGGGTGTATTCATATAAACATAGGGGAATACCACACAGATGATGAGCATATTCACCACGAAGTTGTAGATGTTCTGACCCATAACGCGGTCGTATGCCGACATGGTCTTCTGCTGAATTACTTCCTTCACCACGCGAAGGTTCACTATTTCCGTTGCTGCCAGACGCTCATCGAGCTTGTTCCAACTGGCTTTCAATGCTTCAAGTTCCATAACAATTCAAATTTAACGGTTCGACATTTTCTTTAGTTTCTCTTTTGTGCGATTCAGTTTCACGGCGACGTTGGTCTTAGTGATGCCGAGGATGTCGGCGATTTCCTCATAACTCCGTTCTTCCAGCCAGAGGAGAATCAGCGCGCGTTCCAGTTTCCCCAACTGACTGATGAGTCGGTAGAGTTCCCTGAGTTGCCCTGCCGTCTCATTGTCTTCTGCTGCCATGCTTGCCACATTGGCCGTCATGGGTATGGTCTGCGGGCGGGCATTTGAGCGTCGGAGGAACGTGATACATGTGTTCATGGCGATGCGGTAGACCCAGGTTGTGAGTTTGCTATCTCCCCGATAGCGGGGGAAACTCTTCCACAGGTTGAGCACCGTTTCCTGATACAGGTCATTCAGGTCGTCCTGGTCGTTGGCATAAATGTAGCACACCTTGTAGATGGTACGTTTCTGCGCCTCGATCATCGTCAGGAATTCTTTCTCTAATTCTTTCGTCTCCATTGTTCAACTGAATCCTTTTATCCTATTAGTCGCAGGAAAAGTGGATTTATTACATATGACAGCAAAAAAATGTGAGTGACACTACATACGGGCCTTCTGCTTCTCGCCGGCACCAGAGCCACGATACTTGGAGCGGGCCTCGTTAAACTTCCATACGAGGTCGATGATGAACGTGCGGCGGGCGGGATTGTTTACTGTCAGTTCGCGGAAACCGTAGATGGTGGCATCTGTCTTGTTGGTATTGAAGATGTCAACGCAGCGCATATCAAGGGTCAACTGTCCGAGACGGCGAAAGTTGAAGTCGTGCTGGATGCCGAGTTCTGCATTAAAGCGGTTGGAAATGATTCGGTTGTTGTTGTAGTCGCCTTTGTTGGCCCACTGGGCTGCTGCATGCAGACGGAAGTTCTTAGGCAGTTCGATATCGTTCTGCCAGACGAATGTGAGATAAGGGCGACTCAGCGTCAAGACTGATCCGTCTGCCGTTGGCGACTTGTAGTTTTGGAACAGCATAAAAGCATACCACATAGGATGCCACTTGCCGATGGTGGGCATCGCCGAGAGGTTGACGGAGAACTGGTCGTAGTCATCGGCGCTGTTGATGGGTCTCACGAGGCTGACGAGCGGATCCTCGGAACCGGGGAAAGGTTCGGTTGACATCGTGACGACATCCTTGTTGCGGGCGTAGTTCAGCGAGAGGTTCGCCCACTTGTAACTGGCATTCAGCACGAGACTATGGGTATAGGTCGGCTGCAGGTAGGGGTTGCCGCTCTGGTAGGTGTAACGGTTGACGTAGATCGTCGAACTGGTGAGGTTGGCGTAGGCCGGACGCTGGATGTCGCGGCGATACGACAGGCTTAGTTGCATCTTTCCGATGGGAGCGGAGAGGGTAGCGGTGGGGAACCAGTCGCCGTAGTTGCGGCATACCTCGTTCTCGCGCTTGCCGAAATTAAAGTAGTCGTTCGTCAGGTGCTCGTAGCGCAGACCTGCCTGTGCATACACCTTGCCGAACTGACGGCCGTACTCGACGAAACCAGCTGCCGACTTCTCATTGATTTCCGTGTCGGTGGCCTTGACGGGCACGTAATCGGAAGCCTGAAATGTGTAGGCATCCGTGCGGTGGTTATAACTATATTCGCCACCCAAGGAGAGATTACCCTTAAGCACTGGATAACTGAAGATAAGTTTTGTGGCCCAGAAGTTGTTGGCGTTGTCGGTATTGTTTTCGATGGTGCGTTGCGTTTGTTCTTCGACGAGCGAAGCGGCAGAGCCGAGCGGCTGTGGCACAGCAACAGACTGAACAGCCGTCGTTTGCTCTGTCGTGCGGCCTGGTATCTTAGTATCGTCGAAGAGTCCGTCGATGTTAAGGTCGATACCCAGCTGTCCCACCTTGCCGTTGTAATAGGCGTTGAAAATGTGCTTCTTGATACTCTCTTCCTGCCAGATGTCGCTTATGGAGTGCTCAGTCAAGATGCCGTTCTCGAACATATCCGTCAGGTAGTCGCCTTTCGTCTCGCCACTGGGTGTACGGTCGTATTTGTAGTAGGCTCCAAAGGTATGGTTCTCGTTGACCATATAATTCAACTGCAACTGTGGCGACCAGGCATGCCAGGGATGTCTGATCTCTTGTGTAGAGTGACCTGTCACCAGATTTGGCCCCACATAGTAAAGCATATCGTTGACCTGTAAACCCTTATAGTGATTATAGGTGCCCATCCAGAACGAACCTGTCACATCGAGTCCACCCGTACGGTAGTTGGCGGTGAAATTGTCGTTCAGCGAACCGCCGTATTGGTACATGAACTGCGTACTGTTCTGGAAACTCAGACCTTCGCCCTGTGCCTTCTTCAACGTGATGCGAACGACGGCCTTGGTTGAGGCAGCATAGCGGGCACCGGGGTTTTGAACCACATCGACGTGCTGGATCTGGTCGGCGCGCAGGCGCGAGAGTTCCTTCATGTCCTGCACCCGTCGGCCGTTGATATACACCTCTGCATCGCCCCGTCCCAGCACCTTCACGCCACCGTCGCGCTCTGCCTCCAGCGAAGGAATCTTCGATAGCGCATCACTCAACGTGCCGGCCTTCTCCAGGATCGTACCGGCAACGGTGGTTCGCATGGCATCACCCTTCACATGGGTCTTAGGCAACTGTCCCTTCACAACGACTTCTTGTAGAAGCTGTGTGTCCTCCTTCATCTGGATGGTCAGGTCCTGTCCTGCATTGATATATAAGGTCTGGTAGCCAACACTGCTTACCTTGAACAATCCTTCGTTGACATCTGTCACAATCTTGAACACGCCGTCCATATCTGTCGTCGCACCCTGCACGAAGGCCGAATCGGGTAGCGACAGCAGTACTACATTCACAAAAGGCATCGGCTCGCCCTTCTCGTCAATCACTCGTCCGCCCCAGTCCTGTGTCTTAGCGAAACTTGTCAGTGTCATCATCATTGCAGCCATGAGAGCTGTCATCCTAAAAACATTCTTTTTCATATCAATTATATTTTTACCTTATTCTTTTATGTCATTTGTCGTTTATGACGCTAAAAAATTACAGATAGTTGCGCTGATCGTTAATTTTTTACGTCAATGCCCCCGAAGAGATACCGCACTCGCTGCAAAGGTACGGCGTACTGCTTATTCCTCCAAATTTCTGGGATAAACAGCATGGAAATGTGACGGATGGTGTGATAAATGGCAGAAATGTGATGAATGGTTTGGTTTTTCGCTCGTTTCTTTGTACCTTTGCCGACCGCATGAACAAAGGTCACAAAGAAACCATCAGCACACGTTTCGTCAGTACCGCCTTCATGGTACTGGCAATAGCCATCTTCAAGCCCTTCGGACTCGAAATGTGGCAATGGCAGGCTTCTGTTCATCTGCTGGCATTATTTGCATTGGGCCTGTTCAGTTGTTTTCTGACGGAAATCATTCTGCGATACATGATCCGCATGCCCCGCTCCTACGACCGTGGAGTCAACTATATCATCAGTCGAAATCTCCTCTTCCAATGCATCAACACGCCGTTGGTGTCGCTACTCATCTGTCTCTATCGCCACTTTGCGATGAGCGAACTGGTAGAGAGCAACAGACTGTCGTTAAGCAACTATCTGGAGACGCTGGTGATTATTGCATTTCTCTCCTTCGCCATCGGACTCTACTGGCGCTTCAAGTTCCGCAGCAAGTATCTGGCGATGGAATTGGAAGAGACGAGACTGCTGAATGAGGAGTTGAAGAAGATGCAGGAAGACCGTGTTGTTACGGATTTGAAATCCGCAACTCCTGAGTCGGGGGTTTCAAATTCCCTCCAACAATCAGCGACTCAGGAGATGACCCTCGCTGGCACGACCAACGAATCGGTGACGCTCCAGATTTCCTACCTATTATATATAGAGGCTGTGGGAAACTACGTCAAGGTCAGCCATCTGCGCGACGGACAGGTACGTACAGACATGCTTCGTGCCACCATGAAACAGATGGAGGAAACCCTGCACGACTATCCGATGATTGTCCGTTGCCATCGCGCCTTTCTGGTCAACCTCGGCCAGGTGGAACAGATTGTCTCGCATTCCGGTTCCACCCAACTGCTCATCAAACACTGTCGCGAATCGCTCCCCGTCTCGCGCAGCAACATGACACAAGTTAAAAGTGCTATTAAACGAGGATAGACTCATCTAATTCATCAGATAAGAATGTCCGATCAATCCTTAAAGCGACAGTTGAAGGTGCTCACCATCCCGGTTTTCATCGAGATGGCACTGGTGATGTTGTTGGGTGCCGTCGATACCGTGATGTTGAGTCGCTACAGCGATAACAGCGTGGCGGCTGTGGGACTCGATAACCAACTCATCTCACTCGTCTTTCTCGTCTATCAGTTCTTTTCGATGGGTGCTGCCATTCTCTGTGCGCAGTACATCGGGGCCGGACTGCGCAAGCGACTGGTGCAGGTGGTTGGCATGGCGCTGGTAGTGAACCTGATGCTTGGACTGACGGTCAGTGCGCTACTCTTCTTCTACGCCGAGCAATTGCTGCATATAATGGGACTGCGACCAGAATTGATGGGCGACGGACTCGTGTATCTGCGACTGACAGGTGCTCTGTCGTTCTTTCAGGCCCTGTCGCTCACGTTCTCGGCCTCTCTGAGAAGTGCCGACAAGGTCATCTATCCGATGGTGGTGACAGGTATCGTCAACGTGCTGAACATCATTGGCAACTACGCGTTGATATTTGGGCACTGGGGCTGTCCGCAACTGGGTGTCGAAGGCGCAGCCATTGCCACTGCCGCCAGTAGAGCCGTCGCGATGATACTGCTTGCTGTCATCCACTTCAAGGTACACATCCCCCGCTTCCCACTGCGCTATTTCCGTCCAATCCCTTGGCAAGAGTTGAAAAACCTACTATACATCGGTGTTCCCGCCATGAGCGAGAACATTTCCTACTGTCTCTCGCAAGTGGTCATCACCTACTTCATCAACCAGATCAGCAACGAGGCGCTGGCCACACGAACCTATTGTCACAACATGATTATGTTTGTCTACCTGTTCTGTATCAGTATTACCCAGGGCGGCGACATCCTCGTGGGCCATCTCGTGGGCCATCGACGCCATCAGGCGGCATACGTCCTTGGTAACTACTTTTACCGTTGGTCGATGATCATCACGCTTACCGGCTCAGCACTCCTCGCACTTTCAGGTCAAAGCATCCTCAGTGCCTTCACCGACAATCAGGAGATTATTACGATGGGAGTCTGGGTACTCGTCATCGACTGGTTCCTGGAAATCGGGCGCACGTCGAACATCTTCGCCGTTGGTACCTTGCGCGCCACAGGTGATGCCATCTATCCCGTCGTCATCGCCATCATCTTCAACTGGAGCATCGCAGTGGGTCTGAGTTATGTCATTGGCATCCCACTTGGCTACGGTCTCGTTGGCATGTGGGTAGGCTTTGCCCTCGACGAGAACGTCCGTGGTATCATCCTCCTTCGTCGTTGGCGATCTGGGAAATGGCGGAATAAAGGTTTCGTCAGATAACAGCCATCACACCCCTTTCATATATAGGATTTAATATAATGTACGCGCGACGGAAGAATCTTAAAGTGTGTTAAGAATCTGAAGTTTTTTACCGAAATATTTGGAGCGCATTGATAAAACCACTACTTTTGCGGTGTACTATTTAAGTAGTACACTATAACGGGGGTGATGGATCCCAGAAATAAGAGACAGGAAATTATCAAAATAACATCTAAATACAACGATTATGATTGAGGTAAACAACATCAGTTTTAAGTACGCAGGTCAGAAGAACCTGGTATTCGATGATTTCAGTTTGACACTGGAACAGGATAACATTTACGGTTTGCTGGGTAAGAACGGTACAGGCAAATCTACTCTGCTTTATCTAATCAGCGGTCTGCTTCGCCCCAAGAAGGGTACTGTATTGTTTGATGGTATCGAGACCAAACTCCGCAGGCCTGAGACACTGAGCGAGATATTTATCGTTCCTGAGGAGTTTGATCTGCCTGCTATGTCGCTGGAACAGTATGTGAAGATCAACCGTCCCTTCTATCCCTTGTTCAGTTCTCAGGTGCTGGAGGCTTGTCTGAAGGACTTCGAACTCACAATGGATGTAAAGTTAAATGCCCTCTCGATGGGACAGAAGAAGAAGGTGTTTATGGCCTTCGCCCTGGCTACGAATACCAAGGTGATGCTGATGGACGAACCAACCAACGGTCTCGATATCCCCTCGAAGAGTCAGTTCCGCAAGGTGGTGGCGCAGTATATGAGTGGTGATCGCACCCTGATCATCTCCACCCATCAGGTACACGATGTGGAGGCGTTGTTGGATCACATCCTGATTCTCTCACCACAGAAATTGTTGCTGAATGCCTCAGTGGCTGAGATTCAGGAGAAGTACACTTTTGAATATCGTACACCAGATCAGATGAACGATGCACTCTATGCCGAGCCGTCGCTGCAGGGCAACGCCGTGATCGCACCACGCAAGGAGGGTAGTGCTGAGACGCAGGTGAACCTCGAGTTGCTGTTCAATGCCGTCAATGAGGGGAAGATTTAAAGGATTGAACATTGAACATTGAATATTGAACATTGACGATTATGATACAGTTTAATTTCAATAGATTTGGCAAACTGATGCGCTGGTCGCTGACGGTCGATAGGGGCTTCTACCTGAAGAACCTGCTGAACGTGTTCGTCGTCCTGTCGCTGCTCTTCATTGCCTTCACGACGCATTTCTTCCATATTATTGTGATGGGTGAAAATGCTGACTATACAATGTGCTTCATTGTGACAATGGTGATGTTCATCATTACAGTCGTCACAGGACCGTCGTGGATGTTTTCGAGCATGAAAAGTAAGCACGACCTCCAAACGCTGCTGATGCTGCCCGCCTCGAACTTGGAGAAGTACCTGATGCGTTACAGCACGTGGATCCTTCTGTTGCCGCTTTATATCGTGGCTTTCTTTGGTGCCGACCTGGTTCAATATCTGGTGAATGTGATATGGGGCAATGAGAACCTGGCATTTGTGACGACAGAGGTGATTAATGATCTCAGCGATACGTTTACAAAATTATCGAAAGAAGATCCCCGTAACATGTGGCATGGTGGGATTGCTACGATGCTGTTATTCCACTCTGTCTATACCTTGGGTGGCACGTTCTTCCGCTCGCATAAGTTTGCGTGGATACTGACAACGGTGGTCATCATCGTAGTATGTATGTTGTGTATCTGGTTGTTGCCTCAAGGAACGGGTTACAGCGATAAGGACTCAGCACAGGTGACATTTGGCTGGGATGTGTTCTATGCAGTTTTGTTCCTGGGAAACTTCTGGCTGTCGTACAGGCTCTTCTGCCGTCAGCAGGTTATCGGTAAGTTCGTGAACCTGTGAGAATTGAAAAATTGAAGAATTGAAAAATTGAAGGCCGCGATTAAGCGAGAACAATGTCAAATAGCATTTGAGCATTGTCGAGCGTGAGCGGGCTCGATGTGAAACATCAAAAATTGAAGTTATGAATAGTTTTAATATAAATAGATTTGGCCAGACGTTCCGCTGGGTGGTGGCTACCAACTTCCGCAATTTCCTGGCGTGGACATTAGGCGCTGCTGTGGGCGTTTTCCTCATGGAGATAATTCTGGTCGCCTTAAGTATACATTCTGATGGCGGGAATTACGTCCCACTATTATATTCCTCCATATCCCAGATCTGCCAGATAGCACTCGTCATATTTGTGTTGGTAGCGTTTAGTACAGGTTTCGCTGACTATCAGAAGAAGCCGAGGCGTGAGGCCTTCCTGATGCTGCCTTCAACGAACCTGGAAAAATTCCTGGCAGTCGTTATTTATGTCACTGTGGTCTGGTCGCTGGCAGGATTTCTGGCTTTTGCCGTAGGCGATACGCTCAGAATGGCCGTCCGTGCCCTGGCGTGTGGTAATGAGTGGTATTCGCTTGTGCCGAAGGTGCTGGAAATGTTCGGTGAGATGATTCCCCCTTTCGATGAAGGAGGCATGATGATCCAAACGATACCTTACAAAGTGTGCGCTCCCATCTTTTTGGTTGGCTTGCTCGTCTGGATTCACTCCACCTACATCCTTGGAGGTACCCTGCTGCGCAAATATACCTTCGTCGCGTCGAGTCTGGTGATTATCTTAGCCTTCCTTCTGATAACATGGTTGGTTCAAAAATTTAATCTCCAAGTATTTTATGTAGATACTGTGATAGATGGTCAGTCCTTAGAGGCTTTGCGCCAGTCCGGAGCCTTGGACTCAAATGGGCCGGTATATGCAAAGTCCTTCCAGGTCTTACACAAAGTGGGTGTCTTGGGTTACTTCATCACGGTGGCACTGCCTATACTCTCTATCTTCAACTACTGGGCTTCGTTCCATATCTTCAAAGGTTTTCAGTTAATAACAAATAAGTGGATTAATTATGACTTTCACAAATGATAAAGCAATCTACCTGCAGATAGTCGATCGTCTGTGCGACGAGATCCTCTCAGGTAAATACCAAGATGACGACAGAATCCCCAGTGTACGCGAATATGCCGTACTCTTGGAAGTGAATACGAATACAGCCGTCAAGGCCTATGAGCAACTGGCTCGTGAGGAGGTGATCTACAACAAGCGTGGCTTGGGCTACTTCGTGACGAAAGGGGCGAAGAAGCAGATCCTGAAGGCCCGTAAGAAGGACTTCATGAAGGAGCGCCTGCCAGAGCTCTTCCGCCAGATGCGTCTGCTCGACATCTCTATTGATGACGTGACGGAGGCTTATAAAGGCTTAAAGAATGTTTAAGAATAACAAATCTTCTGTTCATTCGTCACAAATCGTTACAGGATATCACAGAAATTTGGCAGGTTATGCAACTTTTTGTATTTTTGCAGCGTCTTAAGGACAGAACAAAGTTAAACTAAGGTAAGAAGATTGTTTTTATGATACATCTACAAGACATCAACAAGACCTACTTCGGTGCCCAGCCACTCCATGTGCTCAAGGGTATCAACCTCGACATTGCCAAGGGTGAGTTCGTGAGCATCATGGGTGCCTCGGGTTCTGGCAAGAGTACCTTATTAAATATATTAGGTATTCTCGACAACTACGACTCAGGCACCTACGAACTGGCAGGCGTGCCCATCTGGAACCTCTCAGAGCGCAAGGCGGCTGACTACCGTAACCGAATGATAGGTTTTATCTTCCAGTCATTTAATCTCATCTCTTTCAAAACCGCCGTGGAAAACGTTGAGTTGCCATTATTTTATCAGGGGGTGTCCAGAAAGAAGCGCCATCAGATGGCACTGGAGTACCTGGAGCGTCTAGGACTACTAGACTGGGCTGAACACTACCCCAACGAACTGTCGGGAGGACAGAAGCAACGCGTAGCAATTGCCAGAGCACTCATCACCCGTCCACAGATTATTCTGGCCGACGAGCCTACGGGCGCACTCGACTCGAAGACATCGGTGGAGGTGATGCAGTTGCTCAAGCAATTGAACCAGGACGAGGGTATGACCATCGTGGTGGTGACGCACGAGAGTGGTGTGGCGAACGAGACGAACAAGATCGTCCATATCAAGGACGGCATCATCGGCAATATCGAGGAGAATCTGAACCATAATGCCAGCCCCTTCGGTAGCGGCGGAATAATGAAATAGGAATCCTAGGCAATCCTAGGCGATCCTAGGGAAACCTAGGCAATCCTAGAAAAAAAGACTATTATGCGAGATATAATCACAGAAATATGGAGTACGGCTCGGAGGAATAAACTCCGCACGGCGCTCACGGGCTTCGCCGTGGCATGGGGCATCTTCATGCTCATTGTGCTGCTGGGTGCCGGCAACGGACTTATCAATGCCAACCTCAACCAGAGCAGCCGTTTCCTTTCTTCATCGATGGTGGTGTTCGGCGGTGAGACCTCGAAACCCTATCAGGGACTGAAGGAGGGTCGCTGGATCAGACTACAGACACGTGACATCACAGCGACGGAAGATGGTTTCAAGAAGAATATCGACGAGGTGGGTGCACAGTATCGTACGTCAGGCACGATCAGCAATGGTGAGCAGTATATCACTGGTTCCGTCTGTGGTGTCTATCCTAACCATACGAAGATTGACAAGGTGGAGATGCTCTATGGGCGTTACATTAACGAAATCGACGTGAAGGAGAGTCGTAAGGTGCTTGTGATGAGTAATAAGCAGGCACAGGAACTTCTGGGTATTACAGGTGATACGGCACAGCAGGGGACAGGTCGGGAGGCAGCCCTCATCGGGAAGTTTGTGAAATTGGGTAACTTTGCCTTCAAAGTGGTGGGAATCTATAAAGAACAGCAGAACGGACGGGCTGATATCTACTCCAGTTATTCTGCCATCAAACGTATCTATGGTGCCCATAACGATGATGCCGGTCGTATAGAGTTCACCTTCCACGGTCTTCCCACGGAGGAGGCTAACGAAGAATTTGAGAAGGCCTATCGCCAGCGTATCAATGCCAACCATCAGGCGCATCCTGAGGATGAGAGTGCCATCTATCTTTGGAACCGTTACACACAGAACCTGCAGATGGAGCAGGGTATCGGCATTATCCGTACAGCCCTTTGGATTGTGGGACTCTTTACGTTGCTTTCAGGTATTGTGGGCGTGTCGAACATCATGCTCATCACCGTAAAGGAGCGTACACATGAGTTCGGAATCAGAAAGGCCATCGGTGCAAAACCCTGGAGCATACTGAAACTGATTATCATAGAGAGTGTGATCATCACGACATTCTTCGGGTATATCGGTATGGTGCTGGGGGTGTGTGCCAATGAATATATGGATGCCACACTGGGGCATGATACCATCGACACGGGTTTGTTTAAGGCCACGATGTTCCTTGATCCTACCGTAGGACTGGACGTCTGTTTCGAGGCTACGATGGTGATGGTGATTGCAGGTACTATCGCAGGGCTCATCCCCGCCTATAAGGCCTCGCGCATCAGGCCCATCGAGGCGCTTCGCGCCGATTAGTAATCCTAGGAGATCCTAGGAGATCCTAGGCAGTCCTAGGTGATCCTAGAAATAAAGAAGAATTATGAGAATAGATATAGATTCATACAGAGAAATACTCGACACATTGACGAGGAATAAAAGCAGGAGTTTCCTGACGGGCTTCGGCGTGTTCTGGGGCGTCTTCATGCTCGTGGCGCTGATTGGCGGCGGACAGGGACTGAAGGAGATGCTACAGGAGAACTTCGCCGGCTTTGCCACTAACTCGGCGATGGTCTGGGCACAGCCCACCTCGAAAGCCTATAAAGGTTTCCGCAAAGGCCGTTACTGGCATATGGACTATAAGGACGTGGAGCGCATCAAGAGTCGTGTGCCTGAACTCGACGTGGTGACCCCCTTGCTCTTTTCGAACGGTGGCTACGCCTACTATGGTGACCGTAAGGCTCAGATTGGTGTAAATGGTGCCCTGCCAGACTACCAGCGTGTGAATGAGCCGAAAATGTTCTATGGCCGATACATCAATGAGGCAGACATCAAGGATCACCGTAAGGTGTGCGTCATCCAGAAGAAGACTTACAAGGAACTGTTTCCCAGCGGTGGTGACCCTTGCGGCAAGAGCATCCGTATCGACTCCATCTACTATCAGATTGTGGGTGTTGATTACAATACATCCGAGGCGATCAGTTTCGGTGGCGAGGCTGGTACAAATGTGGTACTACCGCTGACGCTGATGCAGCAGACATATAATCGAGGTAATGCCGTTGATATGATTGCCGTGACGGGTAAGAAGGGTGTGGTGATGTCAAGCATCACTGATCGTATTCGCGAGACCATTGCGAGAGCCCATCTGATTGACCCCACCGACGAACGGGGAGCAATGGTGTTTAATACAGAAGTGCTCTTCCAGTTGCTCGACAATTTGTTTAAAGGTGTCAACTTCCTGATCTGGCTCGTGGGTCTCGGAACGTTACTTGCTGGTGCCATCGGTGTGTCGAATATCATGATGGTGACAGTGCGTGAACGAACCACAGAGATCGGTATACGTCGCGCCATCGGTGCCACACCGACTAATATCCTGAGTCAGATCATCAGCGAGAGTATTGTGCTGACACTGGTGGCTGGTATGAGTGGTATCCTGTTCGGGGTAATGATCCTGCACATGCTGGAACTTGCGAATACGGAGGACGGCATCCTCGCCGCCCATTTCCAGGTGGGCTTCTGGACGGCTGTCTTCGCTGCTTTTGTGGTGAGTGTCATGGGGGTCCTTGCTGGCCTTGCTCCCGCTGCCCGTGCCATGAGCATCAAGCCCGTCGATGCGATGAGGGATGAGTAAGAGCCTAGGAAATCCTAGGAAATCCTAGGTGATCCTAGGTGATCCTAGGCGATCCTAGAAAAAAGATAATAATAGATAAAAAATATAGCAAAATGAAGAAGTATTCAAAACTGATTATCGCAGCGATTATCGCTCTGATTTTCATCGGGACCTTCGTGTTCCTGTGGCAGAAGAGCCAACCCAAGGAGATCGTCTACAACGAGTTTACCCCGCAACTGGACAGCCTCCAGAAGACGACTATTATCACGGGCAAGATCGAACCTCGCAACGAGGTGAATGTGAAACCCCAGATCTCTGGTATCATCTCTGAACTCTACAAGGAGCCAGGCGACTACGTGAATGCTGGCGACATCATTGCCAAGGTAAAGGTGATTCCCGATATGAGTCAACTATCGAGCGCTGAGATGCGTGTGCGCCTGGCGGAAATCAATTTGAAACAGGCTGAGACCGACTTCCAGCGTGAGGAGAACCTCTACAACCAGAAACTTGTATCGGCTGACGAGTACGACAAGAGCAAGCAACAGTTGAATCAGGCTAAGCATGAGAAGATGGCTGCCCAGGATGCCCTTGAGGTGGTGCGTGACGGTGTCTCAAAATCCAATGCCAAGGCATCTTCAACGCTCATCCGCTCGACTATCTCTGGCGTCATCCTTGACATCCCTGTGAAAGTTGGTAATTCCGTCATCTTGAGTAACACCTTCAACGATGGTACTACCATCGCTACTGTCGCCAATATGAACGACCTGATTTTCCGCGGAAACATCGACGAGACGGAAGTGGGACAGTTGGTGGCTTCTATGCCTATGAAGATTACCATCGGTGCCCTGCAGGACCTAAAATTCGATGCCTCGTTGGAGTATATTTCACCGAAGGCTGTGGAGAGCAATGGTGCCAACCAGTTTGAGATCAAGGCAGCCGTGAAACTCTCCGAGGGAGGCAAGATCCGTTCTGGCTACAGTGCCAATGCAGAGATAGTACTGGCTAAGGCCGATAATGTGCTTACCATTCCCGAGAGTGCCGTCGAGTTCAGTGGCGACTCCACCTTTGTATATCTCGTAAAGGGTGAGGGCAAGGATAAGACCTATGAGCGCACCCACGTTGAGACGGGGCTCTCTGACGGTGTGAATATCGAGATTAAGAAGGGCCTTACCGACAAGGACAAGGTTCGTGGCCCGGAGATCATCACTGACGACGATAAAGATTAATGATTATGAGAAAGTATATAATAACGTTAGGCTTTTTTTATTCGCTCTTCACTGCTTCGGCCCAGCCGCGCCAGTGGAACCTCCGTGAGTGCTGCGATTACGCAGTGGCGAATAATATCAGCATCAAACAGCAGGAGAACGCCTGTCGCCAACAGGAAATCCAACTCTCTACGGCGAAGAACTCCCGTCTACCAGACCTCAGCGGTAGCATGGGACAGAATTTTTCCTTCGGACGTGGTTTGACGGCAGATAATACCTATACGAACACGAACACCAGTTCGACGAGTTTCTCCCTCGGTGCGAGTGTGCCCCTGTTTACGGGTTTCCAGATTCCCAATCAGATCAAACTGAACCAACTCAACCTCGAAGCCGCCACTGCTGACTTGGAGAAGGCAAAGAACGATATCCGCATGCAGGTGGCGCAGGCCTACGTACAAATTCTCTACGATATGGAGATTGCCGATGTGGCCCGTCGTCAGATTGCCATCGACTCTGCACAAGTGGCTCGTCTGCAGGCATTCGTCAATAACGGCAAAGCCTCCGAAGCGGAACTCTCCCAGCAGAAGGCGACCCTCGCCAACAGTCATCTGACGGCTACTCAGGCTGACAACAATACCCGAGTGGCCGTCCTCACGCTCACGCAACTCCTCGAACTCCCTTCGCCCGAAGGTTTCAGCATCGTTCGCCCTGACATCTCCGGAATCACCGGATTCACAGAGATGTCCGGACTTACCCCTGACCAGATCTATGCCGATGCCCTTGGTGTCAAGCCCGAGATCCTTTCCCAGCAACTGAAACTGAAAGGCACGGAGCACAATATCAAGATTGCCCAGGCTGGCTATTATCCGACGCTCTCCCTGAGTGGCGGTCTCAGTACCAACTACTACACCACCTCTGGCTTCAAGTCCGATGGCTTCGGTACGCAGTTGAAGAATAACTTCTCGCAGTATATCGGCCTGAATCTCAGTGTGCCTATCTTCAATCGTTTCCAGACGCGCAACAGTATCCGCACGGCGAAGATTGAGCAGGAGAATCAGATACTCCAACTAGATAATACGAAGAAGTCGCTCTATAAGGAGATTCAGCAGGTCTACTATAATGCGCTGAATGCACAGGCCAAGGAGAACGCCTCGCAGCAGGCTGTTGCCACCGCCAACGATGCCTTCCACCTCACGCAGGCGAAGTACGAGAACGGTAAGGCTACCATTACCGAGTTCAATGAGTCGAAGAACAACTACCTGAAAGCGGAGTCAGATTTCGTACAGGCCCGTTACGAGAATCTCTATCAGCAGGCACTGATAGAGTTCTATCGGGGCAAAGACTTGAACTTCTAAACAACAATAAATCCCTGTCAGAAGCGGCAGGGATTTATTATTTGATGACAACCTTCTTTCCTTGATGGATGTAGAGACCTTTTGATTCTGGCTGGTTGCTGAATTGGTATCCGTTGAGGCTGTACCATCCCCGTTGGAGCGGATTTGAAATGCACGACTCCAAATCCCACTCAACGTTGTTGATACCAGTGTCTTCGCCCACATAGTTCTTCAGTTCATAAAGGGCGGGCAGTGCTCGTCCTGTCTCATTGTCGAAAAGCGAGGCGTTGTACCAGCCTTCTTTCAGATCTCCCGTGCAGCCTTTGGCGTTGGCCTCGGCATACCACCAGGAGAGTCCGTTCACCTGTTGGTGCTTGTTCAGCATCGTAATCAGGTCGGCAGTATATTTGCGCTGTCCTTCGTGGGAGTAGGGGTAAGTGCTGGTATAATCGTAGGATGTACCGTTTACTGCCCATTTCGAGGGGTAGCCTGTCTCTACCACTTGTATCTGCTTGTCGGGGAAGTTGTTCTCCAATTGAGTCAGTCCTTTGTCGAGGTTCGAGAGAGGCCCCTTGAAATAGGGGTAATACGATACACCGATGATGTCGTAGTCAATCTCGTATTGTTGGATGCGTTTGAAGAAAGCCACATCGAGTGTGGGGTTGTTGGCGCATTGTTCCGTATGGAGGATGATCTTGGCCTTAGGACACACTTCCCGACAGGCTTTGCCGGCATACTTCAGATAGTTGGCTAGGTTGTCCCAGTTTTTGTCCGTATAGTCCGTCCATGCACTATTGCCCTCTACCTTTCCGCTGAACTTCTCCAAGTCAACATATCTCCCCTCTGGATTCAGATAGCCCCAATGCATGCCGAAAGAGATTTCGTTTCCCGTCTGGATGAAGTCAGGGGTGGCGCCAGCAGCAACGAGTGCTTCCAGACTCTCTTTGGTGTATTTGTAGAACGTGTCCTCTGGATACCAACTATAGATGGCCCATGAGGCGGGTGCCGTTTGCTGTCCCGGGTCGGCCCACGTATCGCTGTAATGGAAGTCGAGCATAAAATACAATCCAGCCTCTTTGATACGCTTGCCCAGTTTTTTCACATATTCCAGATCCTGGCACACATTCTTATCCGTATCTTTTGAGGGGTCAACGAACAGTCGGACGCGTATTGTGTTCCATCCTTGTTCTTTCACGAATGTCAGTACGTCGCTGATGCCCTTCCCGTCCTTATCAAGATAGGTGGCTTTCTGTTCCTCATATTTCAGCAATACAGAGAGGTCACCGCCGACATATTTCTGGGCGTGAACTTGGCAAATGCAGAACAGAAGCATCACCATAAAACACTTCAATCTTCCTTCCATTCCTCTAACTTCTTCTAACTTCCTCTATTATCTTACTTCTTATGCCGGTTGGCCCGCTGCTCACGGTATTTGGCTTTCTGACGGGCAGAGCCGCTACCGTGGGCACCGGTGATGTACTTTTTCTTCTTGGCCTTGGTCTTGATCTTGCCGTCGTCCTTGGGCTTATCGCCGCCCCGTCCGAAGTTGATGCCGTTTTCGAGGATATTCTGAAAATCGTCCATAGTCGTTCTAGTTTGCCTAGGATAGCCTAGGATGACCTAGGATAGCCTGGGTTAATGGTGGAATAGTCTCACTCCAGTAAAAGCCATCGCAATCCCATACTTATCGCAGGTCTCGATCACATTGTCATCTCTCACGCTGCCGCCGGCCTGGGCGATGAACTCCACGCCGCTCTTATGGGCGCGCTCGATATTGTCGCCGAAGGGGAAGAACGCATCACTGCCCAGTGCCACCTTCGTGTTCTGGGCAATCCAAGCCTTCTTCTCTTCCATCGTCAGTACCTCGGGCTTTGTCTTAAAAAACTGCTGCCAAGCACCGTCGCGCAGCACGTCGTCGTGCTCGTCCTCAGAGATATACACATCGATGGTATTGTCGCGGTCTGCCCTGCGGATATTATCAATGAATGGCAGGTTCATCACCTTCGGATGCTGGCGCAACCACCAGATGTCGGCCTTGTTGCCAGCCAGACGGGTACAGTGGATACGGCTCTGCTGGCCGGCTCCGATACCGATGGCCTGTCCGTCCTTCACGTAGCAGACGCTGTTCGACTGCGTATATTTCAGCGTGATGAGGGCGATGATCAGGTCGCGCTTGGCCTCTGGGGTAAAGGTCTTGTTCTGTGTGGGCATGTTCTCGAAGAGGGCATCGTCGTCGAGTTTGATCTCGTTACGCCCCTGTTCGAAGGTGACGCCAAACACCTGCTTGCGCTCGATGGGCTCAGGCACGTAGGCTGGGTCAATCTTAATCACATTATAGGTACCTTTGCGCTTGTCTTTCAGGATTTCGATAGCCTCGGGGGTGTAGTCGGGGGCAATCACACCGTCGCTCACCTCACGCTTCAGCAACTTAGCCGTTGTGGCGTCGCAGGTGTCGGAGAGAGCCACGAAGTCGCCATACGATGACATACGGTCTGCACCACGGGCTCTGGCGTAGGCACAGGCGATGGGTGAGGCATCGAGGTCCTTCACATCATCGACGAAATAAATTTTCTTCAATGTGTCGCTCAGGGGCAGACCGACGGCAGCACCTGCAGGACTTACGTGCTTGAACGAGGCGGCAGCGGGCAGACCCGTGGCAGCCTTCAACTCCTTCACGAGTTGCCAGGCGTTGAAGGCGTCGAGGAAATTGATATAGCCAGGACGACCGTTAATCACTTCGATGGGTAATTCGCCCTCCGTCATAAAGATCCGTGAGGGCTTCTGGTTCGGATTACATCCGTACTTGAGTGCTAATTCTTTCATTTGTTATTGCTTTGTTTCGTTTCTGTCTGCAAAGGTATAAAGAATTCCCGACAATCGGTTAGGACTATTGGGAAATTATGAATTATTTGCAGAAGAAACCTAATAACGGTCACTCATTCGACCTCATGTGTCAGAACCCTTTGCGCCATAACGAAAAAATCCCTTCGTTACATAGTCTTTACCATCGGTGGCAGTTATTGGAAATTTTCAAATAACTGCCTCTTTTGTAGTTCTCCTTTCGTTTGAACTATCTTAATTATTCGGATAGTTGCGTTTTCTTGCTGTTCGCCGCTGTTGTAGATCTCCCTCCATATCACCTCTACGCGGCTTTCCCACAACTTAACCATATCAACCACTTGGTTAAAATGCTCGCCCATATCCATACCTCTCTCCTGGGCCACTTTCAACGCTTTGTTCAGCACACGGTTGAACTTCTGCCAAGTGCTGTAACCCAAGGCGGTAGCCAGTTCTCTGGCACTCCAATATTCCTTTCCCTTTTCTGTCACCTTCTTGATTTGCTCGAAGTCCGACTGCATGGGTTGTATGTTTGAATCTTTCTCCATTTATTCTTAAAACGCAATTCGTTTGCAAAGATAATCTATTATTACGGAATGATCATAAAAAAACTAGAGCGGCAATCCTGCATCTGCTGTCAACTTAGCCATCACGCGCTCCACCTCCATTGTCGTGATATCATCCTTGCGGTATCTGTCCATCAGATACATCTTCAGGTCATCACGCAGCAACACATCCGACAATTCCTTATGGATTGTCTCGCCATTCACGTAACTGTAGCCCTGCTGCTCGAACAGTTCCATGATGGCCATCTCCAAGGCGTGTTCGTTAAAGTGTGACATATTACTTTCCTTTTAATAGTTTGATGTCTCGATCTAATTCCTTAATACTCTCCCCTGACGGGATCTCACCCGATAACCTACCGAGATGATGACATCGAGATTGTAGATGTTTGTTTCATGGGATTGCTCCAATCCCTGTATAGCACCGTGCTGAGTGGTTGTTCGGAATTTCCGAACAACCACTTTATCGTCCAACTCACCTTCTTCAAATATATGCTTAATGTGTTCGCTTATGGTCGCTTTCGATTTACCAAAAAGCATACACAATTGGCTCTGTGTCAACCATACCGTTTCATCCTGAAACAGCACATCAACTTTCACGTTACCATCTTCCGATTGGTAAAGGACTATTTCATCTTGTATCGGTATTATTTCTTCTTTCATTTCTTCTTTACATTCGTTTCAATATCGTTTTACTGTCGTACACATCTTCTGTATCATCAGTACAAGGCTTCTGTACTGCCAGTACAAAGGCTCTGTACTATCAGTACAAAGCACTTGTACTACAGCCATTGCGTTTCTTCTTCCGTCCTGTCGAACTTCAATTCGTATCCATAGTTACGGAACACGCTGGCGATATACTGCTGTTCATCTGGCGTGATAGGCCGCAAGCCGTTGCGGCGCAAGTAGTAGGAGCCGCGCCCGAAGTGGCTGATCAGATGATTTCGCAGTGAGGCGATATGGTCGGCCTTTATTTCGTGAAACGAGCCTTTCATGCCGTATGCCATCGTTGCCACTTTGTTAGGCTTGTAATAGCGACAAGACTTCCCACTGTTACACACGGGATTCACTGCCGTCACCACCTCATCCTTTTGTTGTCCGCTTCGTGCAGCCAACCTATGCAGACACTCATCCGCCAACGCACACTCATCATTGAAGCACAACACATAGTGCTCCGGCATTGTCTCGAATTGTGGTTGTTTGTTGCTCATACATTTTGTTTGCTAATAATGGTGCAAATATACAAAAAAGAAAGCAGAATAATGTTGGTTTTGTGTAAAAAGAATAGAGGAGCATTGATTTTGACGGTTATTTGATGTGGTTTTCTTTAGGATGAAGTCATTCCAACTCTGCAAAAGCCTGCCTGAAACCTGTGGCATGTTTCTGCCCGGTGTGCATAAGTCTGCCTGAAACCTGAGGCATGTTTATGCCCGGTGTGCATAGGTCTGCCTGAAACCTGAGGCATGTTTATGCCCGGTGTGCATAGGTCTGCCTGAGATCTGGGGCTTGTTTCTGCCCGGTGTGCATAAGTCTGCCTGAGATCTGGGGCACGTTTCTGCCCGGTGTGCATAAGTCCGCCTGAAATCTGAGGCAGATTTCTGCCCGGTGTGCATAAGTTTGCCCCGAATCTGAGGCGGGATTTTCCGAGTTAGAAATGGTTTCTCGCAGTTTTGGGGCTGTTAGAAAGCGTTAGGAAATCCTCCGCCGGGAAATCCACCGAAGGGAGGCATTCCAGGAAATCCACCCTCTGGAAACTGGCTCCCACCTTCGGGGACTGGGAATCCACCGCCAGGGAATCCGCCCGGGAAACCACCACCGGGGAATTGCATCTTTCGTTCTACGGGCTTCTGGATGCGGGGCTGCCAGTCTTTGTCGAAGCGGTCGATGTTCTTGTCGAGGAAGGCGAGACGGTCTGCCAGCCATTGTTTCAAGACTTTAATCTCCTCGTCGTACGAACTGACGCGGTAGTTCGCGAACATCCCGACGGGGTCAAACTGGAAACCGCCTTCGCCACCGCCGAAGCCTCCCATGCCACCGAATCCTCCGAAACCACCACCGAATCCGCCTCTGCCAAACATTCCAGATCCTTCTTGCGAGTTGGCGGCCTTTTGTGAGGCCTTTGCCTTCTCCGGGCTGACGAGCAACTCAGGATATTCCTTGAAGTGACGGTCGGCAGACTGTGCCAAGAGTCGGGCATTATATTCGATAAAGTCGAAGATATGCATCGTGCTGAGGACGGTCTTGCGCAGTTCCTGATAACGGGTCTTCACCGCTTTCCTGAAGGCAGGATCCTGCAACAGTCGTTGCCAGAAGGCTGGGGTGGGGTTGGTGTTACCGCCCTCGAAGCACCATGCCTCGATGTTGTTGGCGTTGCAGAAGTTACAGTTGCCGTAGGCCAGGTTATAGTCCCACACCGGTCCAGCGTGCAACTTACCGCCCGTGCCGTCCTCGTTCTGTCTCTCCTTATAGAAATACGCGCTACGCTTGTAGCCATCGGCATTCAGACTCAGTTCGGTGTGGATGAAATAATCTACAAACGACGCCACGTCAATGTACTTGGCATAGCCCTTTTCGGGGTCGGCGAAATCCTCGCCCTGGATGGCGAGTTCCATGGAATCGACGAAGTTCTGGATATAGGCAAACTGTTCCGGTTGCAATTTCTTTTTCTTCGGATAGATACACGACCAGGTAATCTGACTTGTCATGATACCGTCGCCAATGCCGGGAACCTTCGATATGAAAGTGGCATCGTTCTCGTCATACGTGTCGATACGCAGGATATAGCCGCCTGTGATGTCACGTCCCTCGATGTCCTTCTTCTTTAGTTTACTGACGTTTACCCGGTCTGCACCTTTCTTGATGGCCTCGCAGAAGATATAGATACCACAGTATTCGCCGTCCATGACCAGTTCCACCATCGTGGTACGAGGGCCCCAGTGGCCCATATCGCGCCACAACGCAAAAGCCAGTGGGTCGCGCAGCATCGACACATCATTATAAGGTGCCAGCAGTACCCATTTGCTGTGGGCGGGCATCCCCAACAGGGCGATGTCGATATCTTTGCCGTTGTCGTCGCGCGTCTCCAGGGTATATTTCTTCTGGTTGAAACTCAGCGAACTGTTACCCCTCAGTTTGATGCCGATAGCACCGTCGTAGCCGTCGGTCTTCATGTGGGCCGTCACCTTCTCCTGCGCATTCAGGGGCGTTTCTGTCGTGATATAGATCACGGGTAGGTTCGATGTCAACTTATCCACCTTGGTGTGCTTCACTTGTGGGAACATACTGCTCATACCAGGCATACCGCCTCCGAAGCCACCGAATCCTCCAAACTGGGCATAGACACTCGTCGAGGTCATGAGGAGTGCTGCCAATAACAACTGTAATTTTCTGTTTTTCTTTTCCATACTGTCTTTTAGACGACGGACAGGGCTTTTGGTTTAAAGCTACAAACAAAAAAAGAGACCACTCAGGGTCTCTTCACATTTGCTCGAAAGTTGATTATTCTGCTGTAATGGTACGACGCTTCTCCTTGATACGGGCAGCCTTACCTGTAAGTTTGCGCAGATAGTAGAGTTTAGCGCGACGAACCTTACCAACCTTGTTAACCTCGATGCTCTCGATGTTCGGGCTCTCGATGGGGAAGATACGCTCCACACCTACGGTACCAGACATCTTACGAACAGTAAAGCGCTTCTTCTCACCGTGACCGCAGATCTTGATGACCACACCACGGTAGAGCTGGATACGCTCCTTTGAACCCTCGATAATTTTGTAAGCGACAGTCACAGTGTCACCAGCCTTGAACTCCGGGAACTGCTTGCCGGTTGCAAATGCTTCTTCAGCAACTTTAATTAAATCCATTGTACTATTTAACTTAAATTTGTTGTATCGTTCCAACGCAACATAACAGGCCTCTCGATACTTCCTGCCAGCGATTACGCCGAAAAGCGGGTGCAAAGGTACTGCTTTTTAGTGAGAAATGAGAAATGAAGAATGAGAAATTATGATTTGTTTGTAGGATTTCGGCCGCAATTTAATATTAATTAACCATTTGGGACGGTAGTCATCAACATTTCTCATTCCTCATTTCACATTTCTCTTTTTTTTTTCGTATCTTTGCCCCATAAATCGAAAAGGTATGAGAACAAAACAAGTCATTTGGGCTTCTGTTGCTGCGCTGGTGATGGTTTCCTGTGCTCCCAGGCACTATCAACTGACCAGCGTGGAGCGGAGCCGTATCATCATCGACAGCCGCTATGACCAACAGCCTGATGCAAAGGCAGCAGAGTATCTGGCACCCTTCAAACGGGTGAACGACAGTATCATGGGACCCGTCATGGGACAGGTGGCGCACAATATGCATCCCGACCGTCCTGAGAGTGATCTCACGAACCTGTTGTCCGATATTCTCGTGTGGGCTGCCAAAGACTATGGTGAACAGCCCGTCTTCGGGGTGTATAACAAAGGTGGGATCCGCGCCGACCTGACCAAGGGGGATGTGACTTACGGTGATATCCTCGACGTGGCTCCCTTCGAGAACAAGATATGCTTTGTTACACTGACAGGTGCGCAACTGATGAAACTCTTTTCCCAGATTGCCAAGCGGGGTGGGGAGGGCGTCAGCAAAGGCGTGGAACTCGTCATCACCAAGGATGGTCAACTCGTCTCGGCCCGTCTGCATGGTAAGGAAATCGATCCGAAGGCGGAATATCGCGTCACCACTATCAACTATCTGTTGGAAGGCAACGACGGTATGGATGCTTTCTGTGAGGGCACGAACAAGGTGGCGCCTACTGATGCAAAAAACAATACCCGCTATCTCATCATGAACTATTTCAAGGACAAACACTCTCGCGGTGAGATTGTCGATGCGCAAGTCGAAGGAAGGATTAGAATTAAGAATTAAGAGTTATGAAGCGTTTACACCTTATTATATATTTAGTACTGCTGTCAGGATTGGCAGTATGTGCCAAGGGCAAGAAACAGTTGGTGATTCTCCATACCAACGATACCCATTCCACCATCCTGCCGCTCAACGTGAACCTCGACGATAAGGATATCGCCGGACGGGGCGGTTTTCTCCGTCGTATCAATATGATTAAGGAGCAGCGCCAGCAGCATCCCGACTTGTTGCTCTTCGACAGTGGTGACTTCTCTCAGGGCTCCGGCTACTATACGCTCTTCAAGGGCGAGGTGGAGGTAGGTCTGATGAACCAGATGCACTACGATGCCGCCACCATCGGTAACCATGAGTTCGACTTCGGACTCGACAATATGGCGAAGATCTTCCGCCAGGCTAAGTTCCCCATTGTCTGTTCCAATTACGACTTCACGGAAACGGTGCTCGATGGCCTCGTCAAACCATATATCATCATCAAGCGCAACGGCGTGAAGATTGGTGTCTTCGCCCTCTGTCCGCCTCTGAAAGGACTTGTCTTCGATGGCAACTGCGAAGGTATTGCTTATCTCGACCCTGCTGAGACGGCACAGAAATACATCGACCTGTTGCGGAAACAGGAGAAGTGCGACCTCGTCATCTGCCTGTCGCATCTGGGCTGGGCTGAATCGGTCTATACGGATGAGCAGTTCGTGAGTCTGACGGAGGGCTGCGATCTGGTGCTGGGCGGACACACCCACACCTATATGCCTACGTTGGAATACACACCTGATAAGAACGGTAAGCAGGTTCCCGTCGACCAGAACGGCAAGCACGGTGCCTTCATCGGGAAACTGATTCTCAACTTAGACCAGAAGTAATCAGTAAAATCTGTGTAATCTGTGGCTCTTACTCGAAATAAAACGTAAGGACTATCATCTTGCTGTGGCCACTGGTCACAGCATTGGCGTATATGCGCTTGTTCGCGTCCATCAGTTCGTTGGCGTGGTTGTGGTCAAGCGCATCCGTCAGACTGTAACAGAACTTCAGTTCGGGGATGAGTTTAAAGAACGGCAGATACAGGTCGCATCCCAGACCGATTTCCAAGAAAGTGTCAAACCGTTTCAGTTGGATATAGTCCTGATCCTTGCCCGTCAGGTTGATCATGGGGTTCACGCCTCCGATGATGTAGGGCCGGTAGTTGTTCCACCGTTGGGCAGAGAACTTCAAGTCGACGGGAAAGGAGATATAGGTGCTCTTCAGGTCCTGCGTTTCCTCATGCGGAAAACCTTCCGGGTCGAGGTCCGACAGGTTGTGGAAGGTCAGGTGCTTGGCGCCGAAGTGCATGGTGGGGGTGATGCGCAGGTTCAGGTGGTTCGAGAGCCGTAGGTCAGCCAGTACACCCACGCTGAATCCCGAGTTCCATTTGTCGGCATCCATCACGACGGTCTGCTGCATCATGGTGCCGTCATCCAGTGTGATGGTCTGTGGCCCCACATTCTCAAATTCGATATCCTGCATGTTCATTCCCACATGGATACCGAAGTGCATGGGTCGCAAGTCGATGTACGGCTTGTTCTGCACCTTTCTGTCCTGTGCGGTCATCTGAACGGTGGCCAGACAGGATACGAGGAGTATGATGATACTTCTTTTCATACTTATTTATAACGGACAAAAGCCTTGTTTATTATATCCGGTGCTATTTCGACATTGTATAAATTGACCTCTGAAAACAATTTTTTGTACCTAAAGTTTGGTATATTCATGAAAAACTTCGTATCTTTGCATCGTTAAAAGTGAGTATTCACTATAGTATTAATTTAATTTTATACGAATTATGGCATATGTAATTGGTGACGACTGCATCGCTTGCGGTACATGTCAGGGTGAGTGCCCCGTTGAGGCAATTTCTGAGGGTGAGAAGTATTCTATCGATCCCGATCTCTGCACTGAGTGCGGTACTTGCGCTAGCGTATGTCCCTCTGAGGCTATCAGTCTGGGCTAAATGGTGTACAACCAAAATAAAAAGCCGCTCAATCGAGCGGCTTTTTATTTTGCTTATTCTTTTTATTTGATATCGCGGATCTGCTGAGCAGGTGCGTAGTCGGGATTGATCTCAAGGATCTTGGCGGCGAAGTCCTTGGCAGTGGCCTTGTCGTTCTTTATGAGGAAGTTGTAGGCCATGAGATAGTGCCAGGCGGTGGTCAGCATGCTGATGTCGCTCTTGCTCTTCTCGGCTTTGCTGCTGAGCATCTCAGCCAGTTTCTCGTAGTAAGGCTTGGCGAGACCCTTCTTGGAGTCGGGATCGAGTTTGGAGTTGATGTTGGCACGCATATAGGTGGCGTACTCAGCGGCATCGGCAAACTTCTCGTACATGTCCTTGTAGACACCGTCGGCCTGCTGCAGGGCTGCCTCCTTGCCGGCGGCATCCTCAGCCTCGTCAGACTGCTTCGAATAGAGCGTTCCCAGTCCGGCCCAGTCGTTCATCGTGGCGTTACGCTTAGCAGCGAGGAAGTCACGATAGTAACGGATGGCATTGGGGAAGTTCTTGTCCTGTACATAGTTGTCGGACACAGCCTTCAGGATGTCCCAGCGCTTGATCATCGACGAGTCGTTCACCAGTTCGAGAGCCTTGTCATACTGCTTGTAGGCATTCTCCTTGTCGTTCAGGGCGTTGTAGATCAGAGCGGTGTAATAGTGGTCGTACTCTGAGAACTTGGCACTGTCGGTCTCGTTGAAGTAACGGTGGATATAGTTCTTGGCTGCATCGTAGTTCTTCAACTCGTAGTTAGAGAACATGGCCAGACGGTTGAACGTCGGGTTACGGGGCATCAGACGGACACCTGCCTCAGAAGCCTTGAGGGCATCGGCGAAGTGACCTGTGAAGTAACTGCTGCGTGCGAACTCATTGAGACCAGTCTTGTCGAGTTTGTTCACATCGGCCTTGCTGTAAGCCTCGTAGGCGTTCTTCTCATCGCCAGCGAGCATATAGATATGACCGGTGAAGGCATCCACGTCCTCGTTGGGGCAGTTGGCCTTCATGTCCTGCAACTTGGCGGCAGCCTGGCTGGGACTGATCTTACGGTACACCATTGCCCATTTCTTGTAACCCTGAGGATCCTTCGGGTTGAAGTGGATGGCCTGGTTGTAGAAACCGGCGGCCTTACCACCGTCGTCACCCAGTGACTCGATATCGCCGAGCAACAGGTAGGCGGGTGCATAACTGAACTTTGGCTTGACAGCCTCGTTGGCCATGTTAGCGCAGACACGGGCCTGGGCGGTGTCCTTTGCTTCGTAGAGGGCACGTCCGAGAGCAACAAGGGCGTTGGGGTCCTTCTTGTTCTTCTTCTGGGCGGTTTTCACTAAGTCAGCTTTGTTTGCTGCATTACTCTTGATGGCCTGAATAGCGGCGTTGAGTTCAGCCTCTTGGGCCATCACTGAAGTGCTCATGCCTAGCATCAGCACTCCCATTACTACATATTTAATCGCTTTCATAATCTCACTCTTTTAAGTTATACAAATTGTTTAATAGTCTCTCGATGTTATGACGTTTTATAACCTGAAAGGTTTAACTTCTCACTTTTCACTACTCTCTTCTCACTATCACGTCTCGGACGTTCATATTTGCGGTTCGCGGCAGCAGGCCTGAGCGGAGAATAATCATCTGTCCCTTGGGCAACTGCACGAAATGGGCAAAGCCAGTGGGGATGCCGTTGGGACGCGGATCGTTGAGCAGCGCATAGATGGTACGGCGCAGGGGGTAGTTGCCGTTGTATAAGTAGTACTGATAGGGCTTCCAACTGTTGTAACTCTTGGCAGAGTCCATCTTGGAGACACCCATCACGGATATATTCTTCTTGAAGGTGACATTGGTGGTGTCGCGCTTGTCGTTGAGCCAGTTGCTCCCGATGATGCCGAGGGCATTGGTATGGTTCTCGACATAGTCGATGACGGCAGCACTCGTCTTCACGGCACCGATGTTCTTAGCGCTGAACTGCTGGCCTCCGAGGATGGAGTCGACGCACCAGCGCACGGTACTCGACAGGGGATTGTCGAATACGACGTCGATTTCGCCCAGTTTGTTTTGTGGATAGATGTCGCTCCACTTGCTGACCTCTCCCTTCAGGATCCTGGCAAAGTCCTTGATGGTGATGCAGGAGTCGGGGTTGGTATTGTTGACGATGATGGCCAGACCGTCGTATGCCACAGGTATTGCCCTCGGCAGGTACTTACGGTCTACCAGATTCTGGCGCTCCTTCGCCGTGAAGTCACGGGTGGTGAAGGCCAGCCACGTCTCGAGTTTCATCAGTTTCGCCACCGCATCCTGTTCGTTGATGTAGAGTGGGGTGATGGAGTCGAGGGTGTGCTTCTGGAAATAGAACAGTTCCTCGTCGATAATCGGATAAAAACTCTCATCGGCAGTCAGTACGCTGGCTGCCTCCTGATAAGCCTTCTCCTTTTCAGGATTAGGCTTGTTCCCACATGAGAGGAACAAGCCTAATAAAAGTGTTAATCCAAAAAGTTTGGTGTTTACGTTCATTTCAAATCAGGTTACTGGAGTCTGAACTGCACAGGAACGGTGTACTTCACACGCACTGCAGAGCCATTCTGCTTACCTGGCTGCCACTTAGGCATCGCCTTCACCACGCGAGAGGCCTCCTTGTCGAGTGACGGGTCAACAGACTTGACCACCTTCACGTCGGTGATGGAGCCGTCGCGCTCAACGACGAAGGTCACGATGACCTTACCCTGGATACCGTTCTCCTCGGCCACCACAGGATACTTGATGTTCTTACCCAGATACTCGAGCAGGGCTGCCTGTCCGCCAGGGAACTGAGGCATCTCCTCTACGACGTCGAAGACTTTGGTCTCCTCCACCTTCGGGGGCTCGGGTTCTGCGATGACTTCCTTAGCCTTCAGCACTTCGCCAGCCTCCTCGTCGTTACCTTCAACGGTGAATGCACCGATGGCGGTGTTGGTGGATGCCAACTCGTCCTGTGACTTCATCTCCTGGTCCTCCTGCACTTCCTCGTCCTTCTTGATTTCAGGCGTGGTGAATGCAACAGAACTCTTTACCTTTTCAACTTCGATTTTCTCAATCTGCGGTTCTTCCTTACGCTCAACCTTGGCTTCCTTCTTCTCAGCCAGACTTTGTAATTCCACGTCGGTCTCGATGGCTGCGTTGCGGGAGGCGATATAGTTGTCGATAGAAACCTTCGCAATCACAATGGCTGCGATAGCGGCGAAGATGAGAAACATCGTAATCAGGGCCTTCAGATTTCTCTTTCCGGTATCCTTGCGTAATTGATAAGCGCCATACGACTGGTTCTTGCCATCGAATACGAGGTCAACCCAGCCATTGTCAATAAGATCAATTTTTCCCATAATTCTTTTCTTCTTTTAAGGGGTTAATCACTTGACACCTGCCTTCTCAATGAGTGCCTTGTCGTCGTCACTCATCTTGTCGACATTGTCGATGACGTACTTATCAATATTGCTAATCAGCATCTCGTCAAGAGCGGCGACCATATTCTCATAAGTTGCCGTGTCGAGCGGGCGGATAATGACGGTGAGGGTAGGCACCTTCTCACCTGTCGGCAGTTCACCCTTCTTCAACTTCTTCACTTGCTCCTGATACTGCTCGTCGGTCATCTTCGAGTTGTACTCGTTCTTCTTGGCATCAAGTTCACGCTTGGCCAGTTTGATCTTGGCCACGGGGTTGATACCTTCCTCAGTCGTATGCTCGTCGAGCACCTTCTCGATACCGTCCTTGCCGTAGGTGGTCTGCTTCACACAAGAGGGATCGTCGTAGTTGGGAAGTCCTGCTACGTACCATACCTTGTCGTCAGCACCCAGATAAAGGGTGATGGTGTGAGAGGCCTTTGTCACCTGCTTGTCTTTCTCGTCCATGTTCTCCTGGTCGTTCGACGGCATGGTGAGTTGCATGGCCTGCGGCTTAGCCAGTGTAGTACACAGCATGAAGAAGGTGATCAGAAGCATCATCATGTCTACCATCGGCGTGAAGTTCACGCGGGTATCCATTTTCTTTTGCTTGGATAGATTTTTCTTTGCCATAATACTACTGGTTTAAACGTTTAACATCGAGATTCGTAATGAGTTGGAAACGGTTCTCGTTCATGTCCTGAAGTTCTGACATCAACTTCTTAATCGTAGAATAAGGAGTCTTGGAGTCGCACTTGATGGCGAGTTTCATGTCAGGATTCGCATCGCGGGCCGCTGTGACCCACTCCTGGAACTCGCTCTTACCGCCGTTGATACTGTCGAGCGGCAGACCGAGCGTCTGGATGGCCTCTGTCATCTTCTCTGTGTCGAGGTTGAGGTAAGTGGAAAGTTGAGCCATCGGCGCACCGACCATCGCATCCTCAAGGAAGTGCTTCTGCTGGTTGGCGTTGAGTTGGACACCAAACTTGTCGGTCATGGTCTCCAACATCGTCTTCATGTGGTTCTTATTTTCCGTACCTGCGAAGATCTTGCCCTCTGGGGTCACCAGAATGGTCAGCAGATCCTGCTCAGGTATCTTGACCTCTGACACTGAGTTAGGCGCGGTGACTGATACTGGTTCCGGTGTCAAGAATGTTGATGTCAACATAAAGAAACACAGAAGCAGCGTCATCACGTCTGACATTGGCGTCATGTCAATCCAGATGTCTTTTTTCTGTATCTTAATTTTAGCCATACTAAAACTGGTTTAGAAAGTTTTAATAAATGGTTAAAAATTAAGCCTCGTTGTGGTTAGAATCGTATGTAGCAGCGATTGTGAAACCAATCTCGTCGAGAGCGTAAGTCAACTTATCGATCTTGTTTGAGAAGAAGTTGTAAACAACGGTAGCAACCCAAGAGGTCAAGATACCAGATGCTGTGTTCACAAGAGCCTCAGAAATACCGGCAGACAGAGCCATAGAGTCAGCACCACCACCAGCAGACAGAGCCTGGAACGATCCGATCATACCGAGCACAGTACCGAACAGAGCGGTCAGGGTACCCAGAGATACGATGGTAGCAACCATAGGCATGTTCATCTGAAGGGTAGGCATCTCCAACTGAGTAGCCTCCTCGTGAGCCTGAGAGATCTTAGCGATCTTAGCGGCCTTCTTCAGTGTGTCATCGGTCTCAACGGTCTGGTACATGTTGATAGAAGCCAGCACAACGTTACCGACAGTACCCTGCATCTTGTTGCAGAGATCCTTTGCCTTACTGAAGTCCTGAGCCTTGATGGCGCTCTTTACCTCAGCAGTGAACTTAGCCAGATTCATCTTACCAGAAGCGGTCTTGATAGCGAAGTAGCGCTCGATACCGAGGCAGATAACGGTGAAGAGAAGGGTAAGGATCAGACCTACCACGAAACCTCCCTTATACACTGTACCGAGAAGGTTTGCGGGATGACCACTACGGTCGCCACCAATGAAGTTGTCGGGGTTACCCATAACGAAGTACCATACACCATAACCTGCAAGAGCGCAAATCACGAGGATAATCCATGCTGCTTTAACACCCTGGAAGCCCGAATTTTTCTTGGCTGGGGCTGCAGCCTTTGTTGTTGTTGCCATAATAAATGAAATTTTTTTTAGTTATTATAAAATTAAGTTTGTAAAAGTTCGTACTGTTTAGACTTGGCAAAGTTAGCAAATTTCGGCGGACTACCGCACGAATTAATAACTTTTAACTCGATTTTTTGTTTTTATCGCAGTTTTGCCACTACATCCTTGATACGTTTCATCGCTTCTACGATGTTCTCGTCGCTCGTTGCATAACTCATGCGGAAACACTCCGGGTCGCCGAAGGCATCGCCACCCACAGTTGCCACATGACCTTTCTCGAGCAGGTACATGGCGAAGTCGGTCGAATTGTTAATCGTGGTCTCCCCGTCGCTCTTCCCATAGAAACTGCTGCACTTCGGGAACAGATAGAAAGCACCCTCGGGTTTGTTGACTTCGAGGCCAGGGATGTCCTTAGCCAGTTTCACGATGAGGTCGCGCCGGCGCTCAAAGGCTTGGCGCATCTCCTCGACGCACTCCTGACTGGAGATATAGGCAAATTCGGCGGCTTTCTGACTGACAGAACACGGACCGCTGGTGTATTGGCCTTGCAGTTTGTTGCACCCTTTGACAATCCATTCGGGGGCAGCGATATAACCGATGCGCCAGCCCGTCATGGCATAGGCCTTCGACACACCGTTGACGATGATAGAACGCTCCTTCATGCCCGGGAACTGGGCGATGGACGCATGCTTGCCGATATAGTTGATGTGCTCGTAGATCTCATCAGCGAGCACGAAAAGGTCGTCGTGACGCAGGATGACATCTGCCAGTGCTTTCAGTTCCTCCTTGTTGTAGACGCTTCCCGTCGGGTTGCTCGGAGAACAGAGGATCAGCATACGCGTCTTCGGCGTGATGGCGGCTTCCAACTGTTCGGGTGTCATCTTGAAGTTCTGCTGGAAACCGGCCTCCACGATAACCGGCTCGCCACCAGCCAACTTCACCATCTGTGGGTAACTGACCCAGTAGGGCGCAGGGATGATGACTTCCTCCCCGTCGTTGACCAGTGCCATGATGGTATTGCAGACACTCTGCTTGGCGCCATTGGATACCAGTACTTCGTTGATAGAATAGTCTAGTCCGTTTTCGTTCTTCAACTTGGCCACGATGGCCTTGCGAAGGTCGGGATAGCCCGGTACGGGCGAATAGCGCGAATAATTGTCGTCTATAGCCTGCTTGGCTGCCGTTTTGATATGGTCGGGCGTGTTGAAGTCGGGTTCTCCTACGCTCATGTTGATCACATCGATTCCCTGCGCTTTCATTTCGGCGCTTTTCTGTGACATAGCCAGCGTGGCAGAGGGTGCCAGACGCTGCAGACGATTGGATAATTGTGCCATATTGTTTGCTAATTGAACAAATTTGCCTGCAAAAGTACAAAAATTATAGTGAATAGTGAATAGTGAATAGTGAATAATTTGCTGCCGCTCCTCATTTTTTTTATCTTTTTCACACTTTCCCCTTTACTATTCACTATTCACTATTCACTTTTCATTTCAAATGAAGCGTATGTCCCATGCGGTTCTGTTTGGTCTTGAGATAACGGATATTATACTCATTGGGCGTCACTTCAATCGGGACATTCTCAATGATCTCCAGTCCGTAGGCCTCCAGGCCGACGCGCTTCACGGGATTGTTTGTCAGCAGACGCATTTTATGGACGCCGAGGTGACGCAGCATCTGGGCCCCGCAGCCGTAGTCGCGCTCATCGGGCTTGAAGCCCAAATGGACATTGGCATCAACGGTATCAAGTCCCTGTTCTTGAAGTTTATAGGCAGCGATCTTGTTCATCAGGCCGATACCACGTCCTTCCTGTTGCATATAGATGACCACACCCTTGCCCTCCTGTTCGATGGCCTCCATGGCTTTGTGCAATTGTTCGCCACAGTCACAGCGTTTGCTGCCGAGGATATCGCCTGTCATACAAGAGGAGTGGACGCGCACCAGGATGGGCTCGTCCTCGCGCCATTCGCCCTTGATGAGGGCCATGTGTTCCAGACCGTTGCTGGCCTGACGGAAAGGTATCAGTCGGAAATGACCGTAGTCGGTAGGCATGTCTACCTCGTCGCCTACCTCGATGAGCGACTCCTTCTTCAGACGGTAGGCAATCATATCCTTGATGCTGATAACTTTCATATCCCACTCCTTGGCCATCTCCAATAGTTGTGGTAGACGGGCCATGGAACCGTCTTCGTTCATGATCTCCATCAAGGCACCGGCAGGGTAGAGTCCGGCCATCTTACAGAGGTCGATGGTCGCCTCTGTATGACCGCTACGGCGCAGGACACCGTTCTCTTGGGCGTAGAGGGGGTTCACATGTCCCGGACGCCCAAAAGTCTGTGGGGTAGAGGCGGGGTCGGCGAGGGCCTTGATGGTTTCGGCACGGTCGTGGGCAGAAACGCCCGTCGTACAACCCTCCAGTTTGTCGACTGTGACGGTGAAGGGCGTGCCTAATACCGAGGTATTGTCCTGTACCTGATGGGGCAGGTCGAGTTCCGTGCAACGGTTCATCGTGATGGGGGCGCAGAGTACGCCTCGTGCGTTTTTCAGCATGAAGTTCACCTTCTCGGCCGTAATCTTCTCGGCAGCGATGATCAGGTCGCCTTCATTCTCGCGGTCCTCATCATCCACGACGATGACGAACTTGCCTTGTCTGAAGTCGTCGATGGCTTCTGCGATGGTATTGAGTTTGAATTCTTCCATTTTCCTTATACCTTATTATTATATATATGGGATATAATCCTGTCGCTGGTGTGGCGGATGGTGCGCAGGTCTTTGTAGAGTCGCAGACGGAAGCGGATCATGCGGATATACATGATAATGCCTACAGGCAGCACCAGACCGGTGATGATATTGAGCCACTTACGACGGAACGGACGGGTGTGGGCGTTGGGCGATACGACGGGGTAGTTGTTGAGTTCTGCTAGGATGACCTTGTCGGTCGAGTAACTCAGATCCTCGATGGCGGCTTCCAACTGCTCATTGATCTCCTCGATGCGCTGGTCGTTGCCTTCCTTGAAGAATACCTTGATGGGACTCGGCCAGTGCAACAGTTTATGTTCCTTCGAGTAACGGTAGATGTCGCTGTTGATACTTTCCAGTGTATGGGCATCCTCCAGATACTTCGGATCTTCGATGATCACCTCCTTACGGTAGATGTAACGTTTGGTACGCATGCCGAGTATCTTCATGGCCAACTGTTTGTAAAGGTCAATGTTGAAGACCACCGAATCGTTATTGGCCTTGTAGGTGAAGAAGGCGGCGAGTGGCGTGAGCACGACGGTGGAGATGGACATGCCGAAGCCGACAGTCCATTCGTCTTCACGGGCCATCCTGTAGCCGGTATTGTCGAGGATATAGTAGACGATGAACACCAATACGGACACGATGACGGGCACACCCAGTCCTCCCTTGCGGATGATGGCTCCTAACGGTGCTCCGATAAAGAAGAAAATGATACATGTCAGTGAGAGCGTGAATTTCTTGATGGCTTCAATCTGGTGGGTCCTTGTCCGTCTGTGCAGGGCCTTGGCATATTCGCTCTTGAACTCGATGTCCGACATCGCTATCTGCAAATTGTTCAGGGCAAACGTGAGGGCCGTCTGCTTGTCACTGTTCTTTAACTTACTATAGATGGAGTCGTAGTTGGTCTTGTCTGATGCTGCTTCCTGAATGGATTTCAGCGAGTCCTTTTTGTCTAACTGTGGTCTACGGTAGTTATAGCGCATGGCCTCAGCATAGAAAGCATGGCCTACGCTGTCGTTATACTCCTTGATGGAGTCGATGTCGTGCAGAATCTTGCTGAGTCCTTTGGCTCGGGCATCACCGGCGATATCGGCCACGTCGGCCAGACTGAACTCACCGTCGAAGTCGAGCACGATCTTTTTGGTGGAGAATGTCTCACGACGGTAGGGAACGGCGGCACTATTGGCCAGATCCTGCGAACGCATATTCTCAAACCACTCGCCGCTATAGAGACTCAGTAACAGGTGTTTCTTTTCTGCCGTTGACTGCATCATGCCAGAGTCGGCCAAGATGATGGCAGCATCTTCGTAACTGCCCGTCATCCGGTAGATCATGATACCGTAGAGCATACCCGTTTTCAGGTCTTTCTTCTGCACGTAGATGTTCGAGCCAGGGATACCGTCGTAGAATCTGCCCTCGGGAATTTCCAGTTCAGGGCTCTTCTGCTTCATGCCCAGCAACAACTGGTAGAACGACTGGTTGGCTTGGGGGCCGATGACATTCTGGAAATAGAAAGAAACGAGTGTCATCAGGATGGCAATGATAATCAGTGGCCGGAAGGTTTGTAACAGTGAGATGCCTGCTGCCTTGATGGCCGTCAACTCACTGCTTTCGCCCAGGTTACCGAAGGTGATCAGCGAGGAGAGCAGGATGGCGAGGGGGAAGGCCTGGGGCATCAGCATCAGACCCATGTACCAGAAGAACTGAGCCAACACGTCGAGCGTCAGACCCTTTCCAATCAGATCGTCGACATAACGCCATAGAAACTGCATCATCAGCACGAATTGGCAGATGAAGAAAGTTCCCACAAACAACAGCGCGAACTGCTTGGTGATGAATATGTCTAACTTTTTAATTCGGAACATAATCAGCGTGCAAAGGTACGAAGAAAATCCCGAATAGCATTCATTTTTTAAGTGAAAAGTTGCTAAAGTCCGCTGGCACGGTGGAGGCGGTCGAGGTTACTCTCCCAGAGAATCTTCAGACCGTCAACGTCGTCATCGTCGGCAAAATCAGTGATAAGCAGGTTCAGATGCCCTGTCAGGTCGCTCTTCTCGATACGCATCTCCCAATAGATACCGTCTCCCTCATCCTCGTCTTCATCCCATTGCAGACGGATATGGTCGTATTTTACATATTCAATAAGGTTCGCGCGCCTGATGTCCTGCTCTGTCCAAGGCTCCCCCCACGTAAAGACGAAGACACCGTCTTCTTCCGTCACGTGGTCGGCGAGCCATCTTTCCAGGCCGTGCGCACTACTGATCTGTTCCCAAACGATGTTGGGCGACTCTGTTGTCAGAGGGTATTCTATGTCTATTCTCTGCTTTGCCATAAGCATTTTGGTTAGTCATTGACGTCTTAGATATGAAATCTTCGCTACAAAAGTACAAAAATTCTTCGAAATAAAAAATATTTTCCCGAAAAATTTTGGTAGTTAATAAAAAAGTAGTACCTTTGCACCCGCTTAACAAGATGATGGCGGGATAGCTCAGCTGGTTAGAGCGCATGATTCATAATCATGAGGTCGCCGGTTCAATCCCGGCTCCCGCTACATAAGGCAGAAAGATCAAGGTAACCATGACGGTTGCCTTGTTTCGTTTCTGAAAGATGAATCACAAGGAAACGATGATGAAAAGATCGCTGTTTTTCGCATTTTATCTGTTGTTTGGACTGACGGCTTTGGCACATGAAACCATCGAACTGACGGGAGAATGGGAGTGCTCCGTCGGTGACTCCACACAGTACAACGACTTTGTCGTGCTGCCAGGATCGGTATCGACGAATGAGAAAGTGTGGCTCAGGAAAAACGTGTATGTGCCACAGACATGGGAGAAACAGCGCATCACTCTCTTTCTGGAGCGTCCGCTTGGAGAGACGACACTTTACGTAAACGGTCAGGAAGTTGGGCGTCAGTCGTCGCCTTCCATACCCCATCAGTATGTGATTTCGGATTATCTTTTACCTGGGCAGCGCAACAAGATCGTGATTTGTGTCAACAAAGGTATCGTGGGACTGATGGGACTGAAGGCACAGTCGAGGCGGCTCTATATCGATAAGTGGAAGATCGAACCGGACCTGTCGACGGGACAGGCTCATCTGACGGTGAAAGTCGATGGTACCAGACGTGACATAGAGAATTATGCGGTATATGGAGATATCCGGCAGGTGGGCCACGAAGATCAGGTACCTATTGGATGGGGCTTTTATTTAACAGGCCGCCAAGTGTCCAGTGATGTTTTCCTGGGCAATGAGGTGTTCTTGTGGGATGTGTTCCGTCCCAGACTATACAGTATGAGTCTGTTCTTTGGCGACGACTATCAGGAGAAGACTTTTGGCATGCGCGCGTTTTCCGTTAAGGACGGACAACTTCAGATCAACGACTGTCCGATGTGGGTGCATGGTATCGTGGAAGACGCTAGCCGTTTCTCCGAGACGGGGTACCCCCCGATGGATGAAGAAACATGGACGGACATCTTCAAGAAGTACGAGGAATATGGACTCAACTATATGCGATTCCGTGGCTACTGTCCACCGGAAGCCGCCTTTGCCGCCGCTGATAAGATTGGTTTTTATCTGCAGCCCGACAGTTGCGACGAGGAAGAGATGCGACAAATCATGGAAACCTACGGCCATCACCCCTCGTTGATGATGCTTACACCTTACAATGCACTCTGCCAGAAAATCCAGGAACTGGGGTTGTGGCCCACCTTCCCTGATTCCAAGGAGGTGCGTGACAGATTGCGCGACAACGGGATGGCCCAACAGACGGAGTTGTTTATGATGGCCAGTGGTCAACAGCAGAGGCTCCGTTATAAAGACGAGATAGAGCAGAATCTCCGCGACAAGGACAAGGCCGGTTTCCTGCTGCCATCATTCACTCCATTTGTTGGTGCGGAAGAGTGGAGATCGTTCTGTTCGCCTGTGGTTACGTTGGCAAAGTTTCCGAAATATGTGTATGCCAACACCGACTCGTTGATAGTGCCTGTCGAAGTGTATAACGCCATGTACGGTGAGATCCAGAACGTGCGCAACGCCTTTTATATTTCAGACGACAGTATGAAGGTAATATCAGGAGGTGTCCTGTCTGTAGGGAATATCCCTGTGGCAAAGAACGTCCCGGCTGGGACGGTCCGTTTCCCATTGGAGGGTATCAGTAAACCGACAAAACTATCGTTGGTAGTGGCTGTGGCAGGGAAGTTAAAAAACCAGTGGGACTTCTGGGTCTATCCGACAGACAGTGTAGAAACGGTGAAAGTGCCGGAAAATATCTGTGTCACCGATACGCTCAACGCCCAGGTATTAGATGTGCTGAAGAAAGGCGGAAAGGTTTTGCTGCAGGCTAAGGGAAGTGTCCCACAGAACAGTCGTGAAGCGTTGGGAACCTATATCGAACAGTCGCATCCGCTCTTTAAATATGATTTCCCCACCGACACGTGGGCCAACCGCAACTGGCAGGAACTGTTGGACGAGGCACAGGCAATGGACCTGGCGGCACTCCCCAAGGATTATCTGTCGCCCATCCAACCCATCGACCAACCGGGGAACTGCCGGAAACTCGGTATGCTGGTGGAGGCGAACGTGTTGAAAGGAAAATTGTTGATGACCACGATGGACATCTCCAACGGTTTGGAGCATCGTTTGGTGGCCCGTCAGATGCGCAAGGCCATCCTTGCTTATATGCAGAGCGACGATTTCAAGCCCGTCCTCACGCTCCAACCTGAGGCTATCGCGAATCTTATAACAAAATAAGAGGTCGTGAAGACCTCTTATCCTGTGATCCGTTTGGGGCTCGAACCCAAGACCCCAACATTAAAAGTGTTGTGCTCTACCGACTGAGCTAACGGATCGACCTTGTTGCTTTTTATTGAAAGCGGGTGCAAAGGTACAATGTTTTTTTGAATCCGCCAAATTTATTCGGATGATTTTTCGTTTTCGAGTGCTTTTTGGTAACAATCCCGGCATAACGGCTCGTATTCCTGCGTCTCTCCAAGCAGTACACGCTTGTCGTTCTGAACGGTACGGTGACTGACGTAGGCCAGGTTGCCGCACTTCACGCAGATGGCGTGTACCTTCGTCACCTCGTCGGCAATGGCACAGAGGGCAGGCATCGGGCCGAAGGGAATCCCCTTGTAGTCCATGTCGAGACCGGCGATGATGACACGCACGCCCCGATAGGCCAGTTCGTTGCAGACCTCCACCAGTCCCATGTCGAAGAACTGTGCCTCGTCAATCCCTACCACGTCGATGTCTGATGATAACAGCAGGATGCTTGCCGATGAGTCAATGGGTGTCGACTGGATATGTTTCTGGTCATGGCTCACTACGTCCTCCTCGGAATAGCGCACGTCGATGGCGGGTTTGAAAATCTCCACTTTCTGCTTGGCAAACTGCGCCCGACGGAGTCTTCTGATGAGCTCTTCCGTCTTACCCGAGAACATCGAACCGCACACCACTTCAATTCTGCCGGGACGGTGTGACTCTCCTGCAATATTTCCTGTCATTTGCGTTATATTTTCTGCAAAATTACAAATACGTTTTAAAAATTGCAAAGTTTTTAGTGTTTTTTTTGTCTGTTATAATTATTTAGGCTAATTTTGCCGATTGTTATGGGCATATTGTATATTGTACCGACCCCCGTCGGGAATATGGAAGATATGACATTCCGTGCCATCCGGATATTGAAGGAGGTGGACTTGGTGCTGGCGGAAGATACCCGGACATCGGGTATCCTGCTGAAGCACTACGAGATTAAGAACTCGCTGATGTCGCATCATAAGTTCAATGAGCATGGCACCTCCGCAGCCATCGTCAACCGGCTGCTGGCAGGTGAGAATGTTGCCCTGATCAGCGATGCCGGAACACCAGGCATCAGCGATCCGGGGTTCTTCTTGGTCCGCGAGGCTGTCAGGGCTGGGGTAGAGGTACAGTGCTTGCCTGGGGCTACGGCTTTCGTGCCAGCCTTGGTGTCGAGTGGACTGCCTTGCGACCGTTTCGCCTTCGAAGGTTTCCTGCCACAGAAGAAAGGTCGTCAGACAAAACTCCTCTCGCTGAAGGACGAGACGCGTACGATGATCTTCTATGAGTCGCCTTTCCGACTGGTGAAGACGCTGGAACAGTTTGCCGAGATCTTTGGTGCCGATCGTCAGGTGAGCGTCTGTCGCGAGATCTCCAAGATTCACGAGGAGAGTGTACGTGGCACATTAGAGGAGGTGATAGCCCATTTCAAGGAACATGCACCGAAAGGCGAGATTGTCATCGTCCTGGCGGGCAAGAATGAATAATGAAGATTGAATAGTATTAATTAAATAAATAAATTATGAAGAAACTAATGATTTTTGCCGTTTGTGCAATGGCAGTCGCCAGTTGTACTGACGGAGCGAAACAAGCCAGACTCGCTGCCGAGATGCAGCGTGACTCTCTGAATCAGATCATTGCCCAGAAGGAGAGTGAGATTACTGACATGATGACCACCTTCAGCGATATCGAGGAAGGTTTCCGTGAGATTACAGAGGCCCAGAGCCGTGTGACGCTCGCCAAGCAGGGTGAGGGGACCAGCAGTGCCCAACGTATCCGTGAGAATATGCAGTTCATCCAGTCGACGATGCAACAGAACAAGGAACTCATCAACAAACTGAAGCAGCAGGTGCGCGAGGGTAGTGTCAAGAGTGAGCAGTTGAAGAAGATCGTGGAGAACCTGACACAGCAGATGGAGGAGAAAGACCGTCAGTTGCAGGCTCTTCGTGAGGAACTGGACAAGAAGGATATCCATATCGCTGAACTCGATGAACAGGTGGCCGACCTGAATAGCAGTGTAGAGAACCTCACCGAGGAGAGTTCACAGAAGAGTCAGACCATCAGTCAGCAGGACAAGCAGTTGAACACCGCTTGGTTTGTCTTTGGTACCAGAAAGGAACTGAAAGAGCATAATATTCTTTCAAAGGATGGATTGTTCAGCAAGACCAAACTGCTCCAGAAGGACTTCGATCAGGGCTATTTCACCAAGATTGACATCCGCATCGACAAGGAGATCAAACTTTACAGCAAGTCAGCAAAGATCCTGACGTCTCATCCGACGAATGCCTACACGCTGCAGCGTGATGCCAAGAAACAGTATGTGCTCCGCATCACTGACCCGCAACTCTTCTGGTCAACCAGTAAGTATCTGGTAGTAGAAGTGGATTAAAGGAAAGTCAAGTCCAGATAATCGGGTGCCCAACAGCACCCGATTTTTATTTGACTTTTTGAGTAATATTCATCAACCCAAACGGGCAAAATGTTAAAAAATGAGGGTGAAATGTAACTTTTTTATAAAATTATTCGTTTTTTAGGAAGTTATGCACTATTTTTGCAGACTGAAATTGTCAAAAAAGGGACAAAACGGTAGCCCGTCAGTCCGCAGTGTATGCTTATATAATAGATGTACGTGAACATTATTTATACATTAATATATTAATTAATTAACAAAAAAGAGAGAGATTTATGGAAAAAAGACTAATGATGTTAATGGTGAGCTTCTTCCTTTGTGCAGGAAGTATGTTCGCACAGACAAAGGTTTCCGGTACGGTCTACTCCCAGGAAGACGGTCAGCCGATTATCGGTGCAGCCGTAAAGGTGGATGGGACCAGTACAGGTATGTTGACTGACATCAATGGTAAGTTTAATTTGACCTTGCCTGCAGGTAAGTCCCAGTTGACTATTTCTTATCTGGGTTATGAGAGTCAAACTGTAACTGCCAAGAACAACATGCGTGTGTTCCTGAAGAGCGACGCTGCTGCCCTTGACGAGGTGCTCGTCGTGGCTTATGGTACTCAGAAGAAGTCGGCCTTTACCGGATCGGCTACTCAGGTGGATGCCAAAGCCATTGAGGCCCATGTGTCTTCTAACGTTGCAAACGCCCTTGCTGGTGCCGCTCCTGGTGTGCAGATTATCAACACCAGTGGTGACCCGACCAGTAGCAGTCCCACCATCCGCGTGCGTGGTATCGGTTCTATGTCAGCAGGTAACAGCCCGCTGATCGTGCTTGACGGTATGCCTTTCGATGGTGCCCTGAACTCCATCAACCCGAACGATGTGGAGTCAATGACTGTGTTGAAGGATGCTTCTGCCAGCGCCATCTACGGTGCCCGTGGTGCCAACGGCGTTGTGCTGATTACCACCAAGAAGGGTCGTAACCAGGATGCAGAGATCAAGTTCGATGCCAAGTGGGGTTCTAACAGCCGTCTGATTCCGCAGTACGACGTGATCGACAACCCCGGACAGTATTATGAGACACTGTTCAAACAACTCTACAACTCGCAGATCTACAACGGTAAGACCGCAGAAGAAGCCTACGCTTTTGCCAATAAGAACATCTACGATCAGAACAACGGTGGTACTGGTTACCAGATCTTCACTGTTCCTGAGGGTGAGAACCTGGTTGGTACAAACCTGCGTCTGAACCCCAATGCTACTCTGGGCTACAAGCACAACGTGTATGACGAAAAAGGCAATGTGATCAATTCATACTACTATACACCCGATGACTGGTATGATGAGGCTTTCCACAATTCATTCCGTCAGGAGTATAACGTCAGTTTCAGCGGTGTGACCGAAAAACTGAACTATTACGCCAGTGCCGGTTACCTGAAGGATGGCGGTATCGTGAACAATTCAGACATGCAGCGTTACACCGCTCGTCTGAACGTTGACTATCAGGTGAAGAAGTGGTTGAAGATCGGAACAAACATGGCTTTCTCGCATCGCGATGCCAACCGTCCCTCTTATTCTTCTACATGGGGTAATTCTGGTAACATCTTCTATATCTGTAACATGATTGCCCCGATCTATCCTCTGTATGTTCGCGATGGTAACGGTAACATCATGACCGAGGAAGGTCGTACCGTCTACGATTCAAACCAGACACCATTCAAGCGCGCAAACTTCGTTGGTAACGCTATCCGCGACAACGAGGTGAACCGCACCAAGACCTATCTGGACAACTTCGATGGTAAGTTCTCTGCCGTCATCACCCCGATTGAGGGTCTGACGCTGAGCGCTAACCTCGCTGTATCTGCACGTAACTCTCGTCAGAACGACTTGTCATCTACCTTTGGTAGTGCTGCTGCTCAGGACGGTATCGCTTACGTGGACCATACCCGTTTCTTCAACGTGACCACTCAGTATCTGGCTAACTACCGCACTGACTTTGCCGACAATACCCATCATCTGGATGTGCTGGCCGGTTATGAGCAGTACAAGCATAAGTATCAACTGTTGTGGGGCCAGAACGACCACCTGTTCAACCCGTATATCGGTGAACTTGGTAACTCTGCAGGTTCTGACAACAAGCAGATGGACTCTTTTACTCAGAACTATATGACAGAGGGTTTCCTCGGCCGTATTCAGTATGACTACTTGGAGAAGTACTTCGTGAGCACTTCTTATCGTCGTGATGCTTCGAGCCGTTTCGCTCCCGGACACCGCTGGGGTAACTTCTTCAGCTTTGGTGCAGCATGGGAAATGGCCAAGGAGAGTTTCCTGAAGGACGTGAGATGGATCGATATGTTGAAACTGAAGGCCAGTTATGGTGAGCAGGGTAACGATGCCATCGGTGAACTCGCTGGTAGCGCTGTATCCAATTCTACCGAGGGTTGGTTCACGCCATATGCTGACCAGTATTCTGCTTCATATGCTAGTGGTTACTCACTCGTACTGAAGTACAAAGGTAACGAGGATCTGACTTGGGAAAAGTCGAAGGCTTGGAACATCGGTGTTGACTTCTCGCTGTTCAAGGGTCGTCTGAGTGGTACGATTGAGTACTTCAACCGTAAGACTTCTGACCTGTTGTACTACAAGCCCGTGCCTCTGTCAGCCGGTAACCCCACAGGTCAGTATCCTATCAACGTGGGTAAGATCACCAATAAGGGTGTGGAGTTCAACGTCGTTGGTACAATCATCCGTAACAAAGACCTCACTTGGACTGCCAACCTGAACCTGACTCACTACAAGAACACTGTTGACGAACTCGACGAGAGTGTTCGTGAGAACGGTATCAAGTACTCTACTTCGATCATCACCGAGGGCGGTTCGCTCTACGATGCTTATATGTTCCGTTATGCCGGTGTTGACCCAGAGACTGGTGAGGCCCTGTACTACTATAAGGAGAAGGATGCAAATGGCAATGAGACAGGTAACGACCTGACAACCTCTAATTTCTCAAAGGCTGACAAGTACAACTGCGGTAGCGTTCTGCCTAAGGTTTATGGTGGTTTCGGTACAACAGTTAACGCTTATGGCTTCGACTTCTCTGCTCAGTTCCAGTTCCAGTTGGGTGGTAAGATCTACGACGGTTCTTATCAGGCCCTGATGCACACGCAGTCATCTGCAGGTCAGGCTTGGCACAAGGATGCCCTGAATGCTTGGACACCTGAGAACCCGAACACCGATGTGCCTCGTCTCGATGGTGACACCCAGGTAGGTCAGAGTGCTGTTGACCGTTTCCAGATCAGTTCAAACTATCTGAGTCTGAACAATGCAACGCTGGGATACACCTTCCCGAAGAAACTGATTGCTCCGTTGACGCTGACCTCTCTGCGTATCTATGTTGCAGGTGAGAACTTGTTCGTATTGTCAAAGCGTAAGGGTCTTGATCCTCGCTACTCACTCGGTATCGGTGGTTACACCAGCGGTTCTGGTCTGAATACGAACTCTTACTCTTCAATGCGTACTATCACTGCAGGTCTGACGGTGACATTCTAAAGGTATAAAAGTAAAAAAGGTTAAATAGTAAAGATTATGAAATTTAATAAAATATCAATCCTTGCAATTGCTGGCACGCTGACACTTTCTGCTTGTGACGATGTGAACAAGCAGGATCCCGAAGGCGGTATGATTACTCAGGGCCAGTTGACTGAAACCTACGCTGCTGTTCCCACTCGTGTGGATGCAACCTTTGCCGGTATGTTCAACATGATGGGTGAGCCTTACGGTGTCTTTGGTACAGGCCGTGGCCGTGCTGATGACTTTGGTTTCGTTATGGCAGCCCTCTCTCAGGATGCTGAGGGTGCTGACTACATCTATCCGAACAGTGGTTACAACTGGTTCTCTGTATGCGGTGAGTATACATCACGTACACCGAACTACGCTAACCCCTATATCCGCTATGCCATCGTTTACAATCAGATTAAGATTGCCAACGACCTGATCAGTTCACTGGGTGAGTTTGAAGATGCTTCGAACAAGAACAAGGTGGCTCAGGCTAAGGCCATTCGTGCCTTCGACTACCTGAACCTGGTGCCTTACTTCCAGTTCAACTATCAGGGTCACCAGAACGATCCCTGTGTGCCTATTGTGACACCTGATACCCCTGATCCCGCCAACAACCCCCGTGCTTCTGTACAGGAGTGTTACGACCTGATCATGAGCGACCTGAACGACGCTATCAGCGTGTTGGGTACCGCACGTGAGAACAAGTCTCGTATCAACATCAACGTGGCTTACGGTATCCGTGCCCGTGCTAACCTCTATATGGGTAAGTGGGCTGATGCTGCTGCCGACGCTGCCAAGGCTATGGAAGGTTACAAGCCTGCTACTATCGAAGAGGTTTCTACACCGAGTTTCGTCAATGCTGACGATCACAACTGGATCTGGGGTATCATCCTCACCGATGATCAGGCTCAGGATCGCTATGCTACCAGCGCTTCCTGGCTGTCAAGTTTCTCTGCTAGTGCTTATACAGCCGGTGCTGCCTGCTACGCTATGATCAACTCTATGCTTTATGACAAGATTCCTGCTACTGATGTCCGTAAGGGCTGGTGGGTTGATGCCAACCTGCACTCTCCGTTGCTGAGCACTATCTCATGGGACGGTGTCACTGGCGACGATATCTCTCCGTTGCTCATCGAGGACGTGAAAGAGAGTTTCACGCCTTACACCAACGTGAAGTTCGGTATGAAGAGAGGTATTGGTAACACCATAAACAGCAACGACTTCCCTCTGATGCGTGTTGAGGAGATGATCCTGATACAGGCTGAGGGTCTTGCCAAGAGTGGCAGTGAGGACCAGGCCCGTCAGATTCTCGAGAACTTCGTGAAGACCTACCGTGATCCGGAATACAGTTCTACGGCTCAGAACCGTTCACTGGCTGATGAGATCTGGTATCAGCGTCGTATAGAACTCTGGGGCGAAGGTTTCTTCATGGCTGACGCAAACCGTCTGCATAAGCCGGTTGTTCGTTTCCACGATGACACCAACAACATGCCTGATGCCTTCCGCTTCAACATTGATCCGGATGATCCCTGGTTGCTGATGCGCTTCAGCGACAGCGAGACCAACGCGAATGCTGCTATTGTCAATAACACCGGTGGCACTCAGCCCAAACAGGATCAGAATCCTGGACTGCGCGACGGTGTAACAGACTAATGATATAATTGTATAAAAGTAAAAAAGTTAAGAGTTATGAAGATCAACAAAATATTCCTGTTTGCCGCTATGGCTCTGACGAGCCTGAGTCTCGCATCATGTAGCGATGACGATGACTTTACACCCGGCAAGGCTGCAGGTAGCAATGACGTGTACTTCACGAACCAGGGTAACCAGACAGTCAGTCTGGAGGCAACCAGCTTCACCATCACACTGGGTCGTAGCAACGCTTCGGGCGCACTCTCTGTACCTCTGAAGCAAATTCAGGTGTCTCCGATGCTCACCGTACCCGCAACTGCAGAGTTTGCAGCCGGTGAGACTGAGACAGAGGTTACTATTCAGGTGAACAGCGAGGCTAAGCCTTTCACAGACCTACATCTGCGCCTCTCTATCCCCGAGGAGTACACAAGTCCTTATAAGGCACCGACAAACGGCGTACCTGAGTTGAACATCAACATCCAGAAGGAGGACTATGCTCCCTTCAAGACCGGAACCTACTTCTCTGAGTTCTGGGAGACCGAGGAAGAGGATATCGTTCTGGAGTACTCACCGATGCTCGACACCTATCGTTTCCAGCATGTTGCAATGGATGAGACCTTCACCTTCAAGGTGGATGAGGAGGGAAACATCAGTGTCCTTCAGTCGGCTTTCGCAACAGCCTACGTTCATCCTGACTATGGTGTGATCTCTGCCAACCGCAGTAGCGATGCTCCTTCGTTCGTTGATGTCGACGAGGACGGTGTTACGACCTATGTCTTCTGCTTTGAGTATACGGTATCTGCCGGTTCATTCGGATCTGCTTTGGATTATTTCGTAGTGAATCCGTAATATGATGAAGCGTGTATTCACACTATATGCATTAGTGGCTATCCTTGTGGTAGCCACTTATGCTTCTGACAGGACTGAGTCTCAGATGCGGGCCATTGCCAGTCAGCAACTGTTCAAGGCGACATCGAGAGGAACTGCACCAACAGCCAAGAATTTGACGCTGGAGTTGAAAGACAGTCATCTCTCCTTATACAGTGCCGAGGGACGCGGATTCGTAGTTGTCAGCCGTGACAATACTTTCCCCGCTGTGCTCGGAACATCTGCCACAGCCATCGACATGAAGAATCTGCCGGATGGCTTCAGATGGTGGCTGACGGAAGCCAACAAGTCGATGCAGCGCAGACTGGAGACGAATGAATGGTATACAACCCGCTCTCCCATGGCGGTGGAGCCTTTCCTCACCACGAAGTGGGATCAGGGCACACCATTCAACCTGAAATGTCCGAAGACGGGTACCAGTTATTACCCCACAGGCTGTGTGGCTACTGCTGCCGCCCAGATCATGAAGTATTACAACTATCCGGAACAGGGTGAGGGCGTCGCAAAGTATACCAAAGACAAGTTACCCAGAACAAAGACCATTGAAGGTGTTTACGACTGGGCGAACATGAAGGATCGCTATGCCAACAATATGACCGACATGACCCCCGAGGTAGAGGCTGTTTCTACGTTAATGGCCGATGTCGGTGCTGCTTGTAATATGACATACACGATCAATTATGGTGGCGCATCACTGACGGATTGTGCCAGTGGTCTGATTCACCATCTCAAATACGACTCCTTGTCGTTGCGTGCGATGTACCGTGTATTCTTTTCTGATTCAGAGTGGGAGGATATGATCTACAACGAGTTGCTCAACAAGCGTCCGATACTCTATTGTGGAATGCCGGATGACGGCTCTTCAGGTCATGCCTTTGTGTTCCATGGCCTCGATGCCGATGGCAAGGTGTATGTGAACTGGGGATGGAGTGGCATCTGCGACGGTTATTTCGACTTTAACGTGCTATTGCCTGGAAAAGAAGCCAAGCAGCACGGCAATTTCAGTTTCCATAGTCAGATGATCTACAATTTCAATCCTACGCAGACACCTGCAGAGGGCACAGAGGAACAAACGGTCTGGATAACCGACACCCTCAGTTATTTCTCCATTGATAAGGATTCACTGGTATTGCATGCGTGTGGCATCTACAACTACAACTACCGTTACTTCAAGGGAAAACTCATTGTAGCCTTGGAGAACACCAATGGCGTGGATGATGATAGTTTCCACTATATACTCTATGACACGGAGGATGAGAAAGATGGTGGCGCCATAGAAATGTACTATGGTTTCGTCTTCAATAACGAGGATCGTAATCAATATGGTCAGGAGACCATTTGTTCCCTGAAGGACGACGAGATCAAACCCGGTACGTATATCGTCACACTGGCCTCACAGGGCCTTTATGAATCACACATCTCACCGATGCGCTATTATGGTGGTGTAAAATGCCAGGCAAAGTTAGTGAAGGGTGCTGACGGTAAGATAGAACTGACAGACTATACCGCCTCAGGTATCACGCCTGTGACGTATCACCCCGCTACATCTCCTCGCATCTACGACCTCCAGGGTCACAACCTTGGCACCAATCCTTCGGCTCTCCGCAAGGGCATCTATATCAAGGATGGCAAGAAGGTGGCGAAATAGTAGTTTAATTTGTGTCAGTCTGGTACTGATCGCACTGATAGTGGCTGCCTGCTCTGAAGAAGAGACAGGCAGCATCACTATATCTGCCAGTGGGACTGCGGAACTGTACTCGGTGACAAACCAGAGTACCGATATCCAGTTTCATACAACCAGTTCATGGAAGGCGAGTTGTGAAGCCAAGTGGCTGACCTTTTCACCCAAGAACGGTGAGGCTGGAGCCAATACCATTACCCTCTCGACAACTGCCACCAACCGCACGGGTAATCCGCGTGTTGCGAACCTGACCATCGAGTCGGGTGGTACGCAGAAGACCGTCTCTGTGAAACAGCGTGACGAATATGTCATCTTCGATCAAAAAGAGTTCCATCTGTCAGCCAAAGACACCGTCATCGTACCGACTTTCAGGACGAACGTGGATGTAAACCTCATGTCGGCGTATGCCAGCAACGGTCTGATGGACTGGGTGAAGGTTGAAGACGAAGAAAAGGCAAAGACCCGGGAAGAGAAGCAATATGCCTTTAAGAATCTGAGGGTGCAGGCCAATACCTCTAAGGATGCCCGTGACGGTGCCATTATTATCGCTATAGAAGACAAGACCGGTCAACCGCTCGGACTCGACACGCTGTTCCTCTATCAGGAGGGTGCCGACAACGACTATCAGTCGGTGGATTATTCCCAGGACGGGAAGGTGGAACTCCTGAACAAGGCCACTGAGGGTAAAGGTATCCCCATCGTCCTGATGGGTGATGGCTTCATTGATCAGGAGATAGCCGACAGCAGTTATGCCCGTACAATGCGACAGGCGATGGAGAATCTCTTCAGCGAGGAACCCATCAAGTCGTTGCGCGGCTATTTCAATGTCTATCAGGTAACAGCAGTCTCTGCCCGTAACAGGTTCGTCGGCTCCGACTCGACGGCTTTTGGAACCGTTCCTGACCATCGGACGATGGGCATTGAGGTGAATGCCAAGGCCGTGATGAAATATGTCAAGAAGGTGGAGCACATTGACTCCGTGAATGCCTTGGCAGTGGTCATCCTAAATACCAATATCAGTCGGGGCGTCACCTATATGATGGGCAGTAATAAGCGGGAATACAACTATGCCATTGCCCTTTGTCCTGTCATCGACAGTCTGAAGAGTGAATCGTTCCGTCAGGTGCTGACGCACGAGGCTGTCGGTCACGGCTTTGCTAAACTGGCCGACGAGTATGTGCGCTCTACGGAAGGCTCCGCTACCGACGATGAAATCAAACGTCTGAAGGAACTGCACGAGAAATGGTCGTGGTTTATGAATGTCGATTCGGAGAAAGACTCCACGAAGGTCATCTGGACGCAGTTTATTTACGATCCCGAGTTTGCCAACGAGCAGATCAGCACCTACGAGGGTGGCTATACATTCTACAAGGGCGTGTACCGTCCGACGCAGGAGAGTATGATGCGTTCTAACAATGCCCCTTTCAATGCGCCCAGTCGACAGGCTATATATAATAAGGTGATGAAATTGGGACTTGACGAGATGCCGACTTATGAGGAGTTCGTGGCTTTCGACCACCAGCACAAGCCGACGGTATGGAGTTACAAGTCGCGGACACGATGGGGTAGTGGGGAAGCATGGTGGCATCCCGCCCCGCCGAGAATCATCTGGCTCCCCTAACGCTTCTGCTGAAAGAAATCCTGCATTAACTGGCGGCACTCCTCCTCAAGGATGCCGCCAGTTATTGTTGCCTTAGGATGCAAGGCGTTGGGGGCATAGGCATGATAGCCCCGTTTCTCGTCGAGACAGCCGTAGACGATACGTGGGATCTGTGCCCAGCCGATGGCACCGGCACACATGACACAAGGCTCCACCGTGACGTAGAGTGTACATTCCGTCAGGTACTTGCCGCCCATGAGATTGGCTGCCGAGGTGATGGCCTGCATCTCGGCATGGGCTGTCACGTCGCAGAGTGTTTCCGTCAGATTGTGGGCACGGGCGATGATACGATCCTTGCACACCACCACCGCCCCGATGGGAATCTCTCCCTCCTTATATGCCTGTCGTGCCTCGTCGAGCGCACGCTGCATATAGAACTCGTCCTTCTTTTGCTGTTCTTCTGTTGTCATGGCACAAAGGTAATAAAAAAGCCCCATCATCATTCATAAGGTTTAGTTAATATTCTATAAAAGGGTGATGAAGAATTTTGTGGTCTAAAAAATAAACACTGTATTTGTACCATCAATAACGGACGTTTATGACTACTGCCGAACTCGATATCATCAGCCGAATGCGTGGCGAGGTTTATGGCCACAGGGTACCGACGGGCGAGAACCTTTTTCTTGTTTGGGGATACCCGACGGCATTTTTCTTGCTTATAGAGTTTGCTGCGCTGATGTTGTGGAAGGAGAAATCCTGCGTTTCCGTCCCAAGACGGTGTGCGGCATTGTCGGCACGGCGCTCTCCTTCGTCAGTCTCTTCTTCCAGGGTGACCTCTGGCCGTTGCAATTGCTCATTACAGCCCTTGTCACCGTCATCACCCTGATCATCCCAGGACACATGTTTAATAAATACGTCAAGAACGTTGTGTAATATTGTAAATCCAAATCAAGAATCGCTATCATCCACTGGTAGCGATTCTTTTTTTAGTTTGAAAACTTGCCTAAAAACCGGGAGAAATAATTCCGGGGTCGGAATATTTTGCCCCAGAACTGAGGCATGTTTTCCCGAGGTCGGGATTTCTTCACCCGAATCTGAGGCATGTTTTCCCGAGGTCGGAATATTTTGCCCCAGAACTGAGGCATGTTTTCCCGAGGTCGGAATTTCTTCACCCGAATCTGAGGCATGTTTTCCCGAGGTCGGAATATTTTGCCCCAGAACTGAGGCAGATTTCTCCGGGGCCGGAATTTCTTCACCCGAATCTGAGGCATGTTTTCCCGACCTCGGAATATCTTGTCCCAGTTTTGGGGCAAGGTTTTCAATTCCTAGAATGGTTTTGGGGGGATTCTGGGCATATAAATGAAGTGTCAAGATGGTATCAACCCGTCCTGAGGGAACCCTGCAACAATCTCAGAAAGACTAAATCGTCATTCGTCGATAAAAAGCAGAAAATCATTTTGTCGTTTCGGAAATCTTTCTTACCTTTGCCAACGATAATGAAGTTTGAAATCATACATATCGATGAAACTGACTCCACCAATCGCTGGGTGCGGGAGATGAAACAGGGGGACGGTTCTTTTGTCGTGGCGGAGTATCAGACGGCAGGGAAGGGTTGCGGAACGAACCTGTGGGAGAGTGAACGCGGCAAGAACCTGACATTCTCGATGCTGATTCATCCTGAGGAGATTCCGGCGAATGAACAGTTCCGGATTACCTAGGTGGCCTTACACACAAGGGACAGGAACACTGTGTAATTCACGTATCTCTGGCTTCGTAGAAGATTGGTTGCATCTGTAAAAAACTCAAATATAATTTGGTTTATTGCTCATTTTCCACTATCTTTGCACCCGAAAACATATATAAACAATGGAGGATTATGGAAACAAAAAAGAATTATAAGCATCGTACTCGCGAGGAAATCGTGGCGTGGTTAAATGCCGCCCGCGAGCGCAAAGAAGCCTTTCAGAAGGAAACAAATGAGTGGTGGGAGGCTCGTCAAAAGGGCTTGAAGGAGGCAGAGGAATCAGGATACTATAAAATAGAAACTGTATAGGCAATGAATCATTTGAGCATTGATGCAATTAATATCCATTCGCCTTATATAGTCGGGTTTGATGGTAAAGCATTCATCTTTGTGACAGATAATGGTATATCTTATAGGGTAGACTTCGAATTGGACAGCAATCCGTATTTTAAGGCATATTGGTTTAACCTTGCCAATCCAGATCACACAAAATCGCCCAATGATGTCAAGATAGCACAGACTGTCATTTGTATTCTTGAAGAGTTTTTCCGCCAAAACCCAGAAGTGTTGCTCTATATGTGTAGCACTGATAATGGTCAACAGGCAATGCGTAATCGTTTATTCCTACGCTGGTTCAACGGCTACGAGCAGCAGAAGAAGTATGTTATCAAGGCTGCCGAGGTGAAAGGCGTGGGTCCTGACGGGAAACCAAGGAGCGAGTATGTGGCGCTCATTGTTCCACGTGTGCATCCGCTACTGGACGAAATCGTGGAACGTTTCGACGAGGAAATACAGATGTTCAATGACAACAAGCCCATCGATTAACCTTCTACCGAATATTCAGGAAATATCCGCCGCCGAGACATCCTTATTTTCTTACCTTTGCCAACGATAATGAAGTTTGAAATCATACATATCGATGAAACTGACTCCACCAATCGCTGGGTGCGGGAGATGAAACAGGGGGACGGTTCTTTTGTTACATCGGCCGATGTAACAAAAGAACCGTCCCCCTGTTTCATTGTCGTGGCGGAGTATCAGACGGCAGGGAAGGGTTGTGGAACGAACCTGTGGGAGAGTGAGTGCGGCAAGAACCTGACGTTCTCGATGCTGATTCATCCTGAGGAGATCCCGGCGAATGAACAGTTCCGCATTACCCAGGTGGCGTCGGTGGCGATGTGCGAGACACTGAAACAATACGGGTGCAAGGAGGTCAGCATCAAGTGGCCGAACGACATCTATGTGGGCGATAAGAAAATCTGCGGGATGCTCATCGAGAACCGTTTGCAAGGCAGCATGATGAAGGACTGCATCATCGGTATCGGACTGAACGTGAATCAGCGTGCGTTTCTGAGTGATGCGCCCAATCCCGTTTCGCTCTATCAGTTGTTGGGTCACGAGACAGATCGTGAGACGTTGTTGAAGTCATTCCTCGATGCTTTCGATGCTACCTACACCAGCAATACAACTTGTTCTGCCTACAAAGAAATGCTCTATAGGAGAGGGAAAGATGGTCTTTACAAGGACCAGACAAATTGTTTTACTGCGACACTGACGGATGTTCTGTCTGACGGCAGGCTTCTGCTTGTGGATCAGCAAGGTCAGGAACGGCTTTACGCCTTTAAGGAAGTACAATTCATCATATAATAATAAATAAGGTATATGGCAAGATTTAAGAGAATTCTATTGAAGTTGTCGGGCGAGAGCCTGATGGGAAAGCAGGGTCACGGTATCGACCCGGAACGTTTGGGCGACTATGCCCGTCAGATTAAGGAAGTGGCCGAGATGGGTGTGCAGATCGGTATCGTCATCGGTGGCGGAAACATCTTCCGTGGCTTGAGTGGTTCGAAGAAAGGCTTCGACCGTGTGAAGGGAGACCAGATGGGTATGTGTGCCACAGTGATCAACTCACTGGCGCTGAGTAGCGCCCTCGATGCCGAAGGCGTGAGGAACAAGGTGTTGACAGCCATCCGCATGGAACCAATCGGTGAGTTCTACAGCAAGTGGAAGGCTATCGAGGCCATGGAGAACGGATATGTGTGTATCTTCTCCGCTGGTACGGGTCAGCCTTACTTCACCACTGATACAGGTTCCAGTCTGCGTGGTGTGGAGATTGAGGCCGACGTGATGCTGAAGGGAACTCGTGTGGACGGCATCTATACCGCCGATCCCGAGAAGGATCCGACAGCCACGAAGTTTGAGGATATCTCTTATCAAGAGGTACTGGAGCGTGGTCTGAAGGTGATGGACCTCTCGGCTGTCTGCATGTGCCAGGACAACAACCTGCCTATCTACGTCTTCAACATGGACGTAGTCGGTAATCTGAAAAAGGTGATGGAAGGCGAGCAGATTGGAACGCTCGTACATCCGTAGGCCGTTTAGACCTCCTCGAACTCGACGTATTCGCCGTCGTTGTTGTCGAAGATCTTTTTCTTCTCTTCGGTCTCGCGGTCGTCGATAATCGTTACACCACTATCCGTAGTCGTTCTGCGGGTAGTGGTCTGTTTTTCTGCCTGCTGCTGTTGTTGCTGCTGATTCTTCTTACTGCCACTGCTCTTGAAGTAGTCCTTGTCGAAAGGATTCTTCTCCCGCTGTTCCCTTTGGTTACGAATATATTCCTGACGACTGTATCTCTTGCCGTTAGAATTCATGAACTGTTCCTGCATGTCCCTCATGTTTCTGACACCTTTGTACATGAAACGGAGCACAACTGCTACGACAACGGCGATGCCGATGAGGATAAAGAGTAAGATAGCAATAAATCCTTTTAACATAATGTAGATGGTCTTTAGGTTGTTTTATGAGTGGCTACGGACAGAATGACATACCACGCGATGATGGCGGCCAGGCCGGTGACTCCCAACAGGAGCAGCAGTGGTATGCAGGAGAGGATAAAGATGTATTTGATCTCGTTGCCCTTCCAACCCCACGTCTTGAACTTCAAGGCAAACATGGGGATTTCGGCAATGAGCAGATAGCAACTGATAAACATGCCGACGAGAATACACCATTCCATACCGTCGAAATAGACGGCTTTTTCCTGTAGGCCCACGATGAGCGCCCCCCAGAAGAGAGCATTGGCAGGGGTGGGCAGTCCGATGAAGCCCATGGCCTGTCGCTCGTCGAGATTGAACTTCGCCAGTCGCAATGCCGAGAAGGCTGCCATGATAAAGGCGAGGAAAGGCACGATAGGAAGATGGATATGGAACGTGCAGAGGTAACTGAATACGATGGCTGAGGGGGCGAAGCCGAAGGTGATGTCGTCGGCCAGTGAGTCGAGTTCCTTTCCTATAGGGGAGGAGACGTGCAACAGACGGGCCACCATGCCGTCGAAGAAATCAAAGACAGCCCCGATCACAATGAACAACAATGCCAGATAAGTCACACCCACGAATGCCCAATAGGTGGCGATGCAGCCAGAGATGAGGTTGCAGCAGGTGATGGTATTGGGTATATGCTTTTTCATTTATGCCAATTTTGCTATCACCGTCTGATCGCCGGTAGTGGGCTGGCCAATGGTGACACAGGCCCGTGCCGTCAGCGGCAGGAAGACATCCACACGCGAACCGAGTTTGATAAAGCCTAAGTGTTCGTCGATATAGCAATCCTCGTCCTCCTTGGCGTAGGTGACGATACGACGTGCCACAGCACCGGCAATTTGGCGCACCAACACATCCTCGCCTTCCGGCGTGGTGATCATGATGTCAGCATGCTCGTTCTCCTCGCTGGCTTTCGGCAGCCATGCCTTGTGGTAGTTACCGTTCTGATGGTGCACGAACTTCACCTTACCGTCGATAGGGAACCAGTTGGCGTGGACGTTCAGCGGACTCATGAAGATTGAGATCATCAGTCGTTTGTCGTGGAAATACTCATTCTCCTCGGCTTCCTCTACCACCACAACCTTTCCGTCGGCAGGCGCCACCACTAACTTCTCCGTATCACCGTTGAAGTAGCGGATTGGACAACGATAGAAATTGAGTGCCATCAGCCAGACGGTTCCGAAGATGACGATGAATATCCAGAATGGTATTTGCGAGTCGAAGAGATGCAGGAGCAATGCACCGATGGCAACGATCAGTCCGGCACTCAGTGTCAGTTCGTTCGTTCCTTCACGGTGAATCCTGATTTTCTTCAGTTTCTTGATTCTTTCTCCCATTAGTTATCTTTCCGATTGTTTTCGTTTCGAGTGCAAAGGTACATCTTTTTTGCGTAAATTACAAACTTTTCACATTTTTCTTTTGATATTCTCAGGATTTAGCAGTAACTTTGACCCACAAATACGAAAAAAGCAAGCATTTCGATGGAAGATTTCATACATCTGCACGTCCATACATACTACTCAATCCTCGACGGACAGTCGAGTATCAAACGGCTTGTCAATAAGGCGATCGATGACGGCATGAAAGGCATGGCCATCACCGATCACGGTGACATGTTCGGCATCAAAGAATTTCACGATATCTGTAATGATGTGAACAAAGGCCGCAAGAAAGAAGGACTCGAGCCCTTCAAACCGATCTTTGGGTGTGAGATGTATGTGGCCCGTCGGGGTGACAAGAGCCTGAAAGAACATAAGGAGGATTTGGGCGGCTACCATCTGATCGTGTTGGCCAAGAATGCTAACGGCTATAAGAACCTCATCAAACTCGTCAGCAACTCGTGGGTCGACGGCTTCTACAACCGTCCGCGTACAGACCGGATGGAACTGGAGAAATACCATGAAGACCTGATCGTCTGTTCGGCTTGTATCGCCGGTGAGGTGCCGGCGAAGATATTAAAGGGAGATATTGCCGGTGCCCGTGAGGCCATCGAGTGGCATCAGCGACTCTGGGGCGACGACTACTATCTGGAGTTACAGCGTCATGAGGTGACCAATCCTGATCCGAACTATCGCGCCAACCGTGAGACGTTCCCCATGCAACAACAGGCCAATAAGGTGCTGATAGAACTGGCTAAGGAGTACGGCATCAAACTCATCTGTACCAACGACGCCCATTTTGTGGATAAGGAGAATGCCGAGGCCCACGACCATCTGCTCTGTCTCTCGACGGGTAAGGACCTCGACGATCCGACGCGTATGCTCTACTCCAAACAGGAATGGTTCAAGACGCGTCAGGAGATGAATGACATCTTCAGTGACGTGCCGGAGGCGTTGACGAATACCTTGGATATATTAAATAAGGTAGAGGTGTATAGCCTCGACAATGACCCCATCATGCCATTCTTCCCCATCCCCGAGGACTTCGGAACAGAAGAGGAGTGGCGAAAGAAATTCACGGAGCAGCAACTCTACGATGAGTTCACCACCGACGAGAACGGCCAGAACCCACTCTCACCGGAAGAGGGCGCCAAGAAGATCAAAAAACTCGGCGGCTACGACAAACTCTATCGCATCAAGTTCGAAGCCGACTATCTGGCGAAACTGGCCTATGAGGGTGCCAAGCGTATCTATGGGGATCCCATTCCCGACGACGTCCAGGAACGTGTGAAGTTCGAACTCCACATCATGAAGACGATGGGTTTCCCAGGCTACTTCCTCATCGTACAGGACTTTATCAATTCTGCTCGCGATGAACTGGGTGTGATGGTAGGTCCCGGGCGTGGTTCGGCAGCAGGCTCTGTGGTGGCGTATTGCTTAGGCATCACGAAGATCGACCCGTTGAAGTACGACCTGCTGTTCGAGCGTTTCCTGAACCCTGACCGTATCTCCCTGCCTGATATCGATACCGACTTCGACGACGATGGACGAGGCAAGGTGCTGAAATGGGTCGAGGATAAATACGGTCATGAGAACTGTGCACATATCATCACCTATGCCACGATGGCCACGAAGAACTCCATCAAGGATGTGGCCCGTGTAGAAAAAGTGCCCATCCCTGTATCCAATGCCTTGTGTAAGGCCATCCCAGACCGTCTGCCTGACGGCCCTGACGGTAAGGCCACGAAGATGAATCTGTCCAATGCCATCAAGTATGTGCCGGAGTTACGCGATGCGGAGGCTTCTACCGACAAGGCGCTGGCCAATACCATCAAATATGCGAAGATGTTGGAAGGAACGGTGCGTGGTACGGGTATCCATGCCTGTGGTTTCATCATCTGTCGCGACCCCATCAGTGACCATGTGCCTGTTTCAACGGCAGATGATCCTGACTTCAAGGGAACCAAAACCAACTGTACGCAATATGACGGTCATGTGATTGAGTCGACAGGACTCATCAAGATGGACTTCCTCGGACTGAAGACACTCTCCGAGTTGAAGGAGGCCTGCGAGAATATCAAACGTACACGAGGCATTGAGGTCGACCTCGACCATATCCCTATCGATGATCCCAAGACCTACGAACTCTACCAGCAGGGCCGTACCATTGGTACCTTCCAGTTTGAGTCGGACGGTATGCGTAAATATCTGCGTGAACTCAAACCCACCGTGTTTGAGGATCTGATTGCTATGAACGCCCTCTATCGCCCAGGACCGATGGGCTATATCCCCCAGTTTATTCGTCGAAAGCACGGTGACGAAGACATTACCTACGATATCCCCATCATGGAGAAATACCTGAAGGATACCTATGGTATCACAGTGTATCAGGAACAGGTGATGTTGTTGTCGCGTCTCTTAGCCGACTTCACCCGAGGTGAGAGTGATGCACTCCGTAAGGCGATGGGTAAGAAGAAGAAGGATATCGTTGATGCCATGAAACCCAAATTTATCGAGGGCGGTAAGAAGAATGGTCACGATCCCAAGGTGCTGGAGAAGATCTGGGCCGACTGGGAGGCTTTTGCCTCTTACGCCTTTAATAAGTCGCATGCCGCCTGTTATTCATGGGTGGCCTATCAGACGGCCTACCTCAAGGCTAACTATCCCGCTGAGTTCATGGCGGCGATTATGAGTCGTCGACGTGACCAGATAACGGAAATCACCAAACTGATGGACGAGTGCAAACAGATGGGTATCGCCACGCTGGGACCGGATGTGAACGAGTCGTATGAGAAGTTCGGTGTGAACCATCACGGCGAGATCCGTTTCGGTCTGGGTGCCATCAAGGGCATGGGCGACTCGGCGGCACTGGCCATCATTGAGGAACGCGAGAAGAACGGACTCTACAAGGATATCTACGATTTTGCCCAGCGTGTCAGTTTCTCATCCATCAACCGGAAGGGTTTCGAGAGTCTGGCATTGAGTGGCGGCTTCGACAGTTTCGGTATCCGACGGGAGGACTACTTTGCCGTCAATACCAAGGGTGAGATGTTCCTCGATACCTTGGTGCGCTATGGTCAGGCCTACCAGCAGGAGAAGGCAGAGATGCAGAACTCCCTCTTCGGGATGTTTGGCGAAGGCATAGAGATCGCCCGACCGCCTGTGCCGAAGAGTGAGGCACGCTGGAGCGACATCGAGCGACTGAACAAGGAACGTGACCTCGTGGGTATCTATCTCTCCGCCCATCCCCTCGACGAGTATAAGATCGTGCTCGACAACCTGTGTAATACGAAATGTGCCGAATTGGCAGATGTTAACCAACTGAAGGATCGTACGGACGTCATCATTGGCGGTATCGTGACGGCTATCCGTACCCGTTTCGACAAACGGGGCAATCCCTGTGGCTTCGTGACGTTGGAGGATTTTGAGGGGTCTGGTGAGTTGGCGTTGTTTGGCGACGACTGGGGACGCTACAGTGGAATGTTTACCGAGGGGGCTGCCGTTTATGTGTCGGCGAAGTTACAGCCCCGTTTCCAGCATAGCGACATCTTGGGACTGAAGGTACAGGACATCCAGTATTTGTCGACGGTGAAGGAAAAGTCAATAGACCGTATTACCATCTCTTTGGTTTCCGACATGCTTGACGAACAGGTGGTGGCAGAACTCAGCGAGATCATCAGTGAGAATCCCGGAAAGACCAAACTCTTCTTCCTGCTCCGTGACTCGCAGAGTAAGAAGCATGTGTTGCTCCGTGCCCAGAACGGTGGCGTGGATGTGCGACATACGCTGATTGATTATATCGACAGTCATGAGATGATTGATTATAAGATCAATTAAAAGTGAAAGGGTGAATAATTGAAAAGGTGAAAAATATGGCATGGTATTTGCGAGTAATAAGACAAATGAAATAAATTGAGATATAAATTGTAAATTGTAAATCGTCAAATTGTACATTAAGATTATGGAAGTAACAATCACAAGTGAGAATTTCGAGAACCTGAAGAAAGGCAATCTGCCTTTGGTAGTGGATTTCTGGGCAACCTGGTGCGGTCCCTGTCGTATGATAGGTCCGATCATTTCGAAGTTGGCAGAGAAATACGACGGTAAGATTGCCGTTGGAAAGTGCGACGTCGAGGAGAATGACGAACTCGCCGCAGAATTCGGTATCCGTAACATCCCCACGATTCTGTTCTTCAAGAATGGTGATGTGGTCGATAAGATGGTGGGTGCCCAGAGTGAGGCAAAGTTAGAAGAGAAATTCCAGGCATTGCTCTGATATGGCAAGCATTGAAGAAGAACTCAGGCTCGACGAAGAAGAGAACCTGCGTGAACTGGCGTTTATCCGTGAACGGATCCCCTTTGATGCCAAGAAGCATTACAGCGATGAGACCATTCTGTATATGATGGACCTGATAGTAGACTACTACTATACGAGTGGCATCTTAGAGAGTAGCGGGGATGAGGTAGACATTGACATGGAGGAAGTGGCCGACTATGTCTGTCGTAAGGCTAAGGAGGATGGTGTCACCAACTTCGATCCGGAATATGTGCTCTTCGTCGTACAGGCAGACCTGGACTTTCAGGAACAGAACCTTTAGAAGAGGATGGCCCGTGTGCCATCCTCTTCTTCTTTTATCTGCACTGTGACGGCATCCTCAGGCAATACGTCCTCTATCAGTTCGGGCCACTCGATGAAACAAAGTGCACCAGAATAGAAATAGTCCTCGAAGCCCATATCGTAGACTTCTTCCAGTTTCTTAATACGGTAGAAGTCGAAATGGTAGATGGGACCATCGGAGGAGGTGTATTCATTGACGATGGCGAAGGTGGGTGAGGTGATGACATCCTCGACGCCCAGTTCTTCACAGATGGCTTTGATGAAGGTGGTCTTGCCTGCCCCCATCTCCCCATAAAAGGCAAACACACGGTGCTCGCCGATATGCTGGATAAACTCGCGAGCCGCCTCGCGGATTAATTCTAAATCACTGATTCTTATTTCCATTATTCACTTCTATCGTTTCTTTCCTGTTAACGTGATGAGTGGGATAATCATCTCCTCCATCGAGATACCGCCGTGCTGGAAGGTGTCACGGTAGTAGGAGACGTAGTAGTTGTAGTTGTTCGGGTAGGCAAAGAACGAGTCGCCAGTGGCGAATACGTAACTTGTCGAGAGGTTGGGTGCCGGCAACAGCGCCTTACGGGGTTCCTTGATGGTATACAGACTCTTGTCGTCGTAGGCAAGGTTTTTGCCGAGTTTGTAGCGCAGGTTGGTATTGGTGTTCCTGTCGCCTATGATCTTCACAGGCTGTGTACAACGGATGCTACCGTGGTCGGTAGTCACGATGACCTTGTAGTCTTTCTGGGCAATCTGTCTGAAGAAATCGGCGATGACGGAGTGACGGAACCATGAGAGGGTGATACTACGGTAGGCACTCTCGTTATTGGCCAATTCGCGTACCATCTTCGACTCTGTCCTCGCATGACTGAGCATATCGATGAAGTTGAAGACAACCACATTCAGGTCGTTCTTCTCCAGATGGTTCAGATGCTGCATCAGTCTGTCAGCATCCGCCGAGTTGTTTACCTTGTGGTAGGAAAAAGTGTTCTTCCTCCGGTAGCGGTCCAACTGTGTCTGGATGAGGGGTTCCTCATTCAGGTTCTTACCTTCTTCCTCGTCCTCATCCACCCAAAGGTCTGGAAACATCTCGGCAATCTTGTCAGGCATGAGTCCTGAGAAGATGGCGTTGCGAGCATATTGTGTGGCCGTCGGCAGGATGCTGCAATAGAGTTCTTCTTCTATCTCAAACTGGTCGCTGAGTTCATGGGCCAGTGTGCGCCACTGGTCGTAGCGGAAGTTGTCGAGTACCACGAGCATGACTTTCTTCTGCTCGTTGAGGAGAGGGAAGATGGTGGTCTTGAATAGTTCGGGGGAGAGGATGGGTCTTCCAGGTTCCCTAGGACTACTAGGATTTCCTAGAGAGGATATCCAGTCGAGATAATTCTTCCTGATGAACTTCGCGAAGCCGAGGTTGGCTTCTTGTTTCTGCATGTTGAGCATGTCGGTCATGCTACTCTCCGTGCTACTCAGTTCCAGTTCCCAGTGAACGAGTCGTTTGTATACTTCCACCCAGTCCTGCCAGTTTTGGCAGTCCATGATCTGCATGGCTATCTGCTGAAAGTTCTGCTGATACTGGTTTTGTGTCACTTCTGTCACAATCTCTTTGCGGTGGATGTTCTTCTTCAGCGTCAGGAGTATCTGGTTGGGGTTGACGGGCTTGATCAGGTAGTCGGCAATCTTCTGTCCGATGGCCTGTTCCATGATATTTTCCTCTTCGCTCTTGGTGACCATCACCACCGGGGTGGTGGGATGGATCTCCTTGATGCGCTGCAGGGTCTCCAAACCACTGATGCCCGGCATCTGCTCATCCAGCAGCACCAGGTCATAGTTATGTTCCCGACAGAGGTCGATGGCATCGGTGCCATTCGAGACTGTCGTCACCTCATAGCCTTTCTTCTCCAAAAACAAGATCTGCGCCTTCAGTTGCTCAATCTCGTCGTCTACCCATAACAGTATTCCATTCGTCATCACTATTCACTATTCACTGTTCACTCTTCACTATTCTTACCAGAAGTCATCGCCGAAGTCGAGGTCTTCTACCTGTTGCCTTTCTGTTGTTCTGGCAGGTGCTGCAGGCAGGATGCCGTCTTCGTCATCTACCTCGCCGTCATCTTCGTCTTCCGTCGTCTCCTCCGTTTCGCTTCCCTCGTCTTCGGGGTCGATGAATTCCACACCATCGGGTTGTATCAGCAGTTTCTCTTCGCTGATCTTCATCGGCACGAAGGTATCTTCATAGAACCGTTCGTATTCTTCGTAAGTGAAACGGGTACCCAACAGGGCGAGGTTCTGACTACTGATAATCAGACTCAGACAGGGTCTCAGTCGTTCTGCCATCGCCTTGTCGGCATAGAGTTGACGGGCATATTGCAGGGCCTCGTCATAACTGAGGAAACCGCTGATGACCATCCTGTGGAACTCGCCTGCAATGATCATTTCCTCTTCTTCATCGTAGGGCGGCTCTGCGGCTTCTATCCGGATCTCGAAGTTACGTACCAGGAAGTTGGTGAAGTTGTAACGGGCCATCTCGTAGAGCAGTTGGTTCTCACTGACAGAGTCGGGCTGGTAGGTCAGGATAAAGAGGAAGTCCTGTTCTCTGGCAGCATTCAAGGTGTCTGTCACGGTGGAGTCCTCTGTCAGGGTGATGTCCCTTCGCGACCAAACGTCGCCGATATCGAACTTACCGCCGTGCAGTCGTCGTCCGTCCTGAACGCCCTTGATGATCATACCGGCTAACTCACTCACCTCACTCTGCGGATATTTCTCGACAACCACCTTCAGTTGTTCGATACAACCGTCGCCGTCACCGTCGTTCAACCGACTCAGACCGTCGATGAAGATGAACTTCGCACGGTTCTCACCCAGTGGGAACCGTTCCTCCGATATCTTCGCATTGGTGCGTATCATCTCGTGGTTATCGTCTTTGAAGGCCTGATAGGTGGCGGCATAGAGCGAGTCCTCGATATGTTCGCCGAAGCGGGCATTCTCGAAGTAGTAAGGATCACTCAATAGGATGGTCCATTCACTCTCGGGGTGTTCGATTTTCAGATGACTCAGACAATTGTCTGCCAGGTCCTCCCGTCCTTGTCGTGAATAGAGCAGGAAGAGGTGATACCACGCTTCGTCCAGGTGCTCAAAGTCGGTATAGTCGCCCGTCAGTCGCAGCAGTTGTTTCTCTCCGAGTCGTAGGTTTTCGAGTTTATCCTTGAAGATGATGCCTGACTGCAACAGTCCGTCCTTGATGATATCGTGGCAGGCGGCTTTCATCTCGTCGGTGGTTGGAATCTGTGCCAGATAGTACTCACGGTTGTGTGGGTCGTTGGCCAGGGTGTCCACTGGGATAGAGTCGGGGAGGGCGCTGAGGCTGTCGGTAGGGAGGGATGGGTCTAATGGGAGTGATAAGGCTGATGGGTTTTCCGGATCCTCCGGGGATTCGGGCTCCTCAGGCGTGAGGTTCACCACCGTCTTGTTCACACGCTGCCAGTCGTCGGCATTTTCTCGTTTGCCCCATTGCCGTTGGAAGGTGGTCTTACCTTGATTCACTGCCATCGGGTTGTAGAAGTACCACTGTCCGTTACCCTGTTGTGGGATGGTGGGTGGAGCCGGCGTGTTAGGTCGTTGGGTGTTGTTACCCATGGCGGCGTTCTGCTGTTGTATCTGTTCGGCCTCCAGTTCCTGTTGCCTGCGCAGTTCCTCTTTCTCTTTCTTCTTCAGGTCGCTGATGATACGGTCGATCACCTTCAACTGCTCTTCCTCGGGCAGTGTCGAGAGTTCCAGGAGGGAGTCCTGCAGATGGATGGCATCGGTGTAAGGCACCAGTTCGTCGAGCACCTTCGAGCGGTTCGACAGTTCCTCATAGTCCTCACGTTCCTTGTCTAAGAGTCCGATGGCCTCGCCGTAGCAACGCTGGGCATCGTTGTATTTTTCCATATCCCAGTACAGGTTACCTAATGTCAGCAACAGCACACCTTTCTCTATGCCGCTGCGTGTGGCTTTCTCGTTACCTTTCTCGTAGGCGGCAATGGCCTTAGCGGTGTCCTGCTGTGCCATGTAGATGTTTCCCATGGCGTAATATACCTGGTCAAGATAGTCCTTGTTGTTGTCGTTGATCGCCATGCGCTTCAGTCGGCTGATCATGCCTTTGGCGTTACTGGCGGCGATGACCTCCGTCTGTGCGATGCGGGCATTGAACTCCAGTTCGTAAGGCGGATGACAGCCTGCCACCTTCCTGAAGGCACGTTCTGCCTCGGCACGGTTGCCGAGTTGTCGTTGTATCTGTCCTAACAGGAACCACTCACGGGCCTTTTGTCGGCTGCGCTTCTCGTGTTTGATGACTTTTTGCAGATACGGCACCGCCTTCTCCAGTTCTCCCGTACGCAGATAGTAGTCGGCATAGGTGTAGTCCCAGTCCTTCACGGTACGGAAGTCCACCGAGTCACGGTTCATGTTACGTATCACGTCTTCGGCATCGTAAAGCCAGTCCAGTTCGGCGTAGCATTTGGCGAGCCAGGCACGGGCCAGTCCGTTTTGCAGGGGCTGTGTCTGGTAGAGTCTGCTCATATAGGTGAAGGTGGCGGCGGCCTCGTCGAAAGCACCTTTCTGGAACTGTGCCTTGCCCAACAGCATCCAGGCTTTCCAGATAAACGGGTTGTACTCCTTGCGCCCCAGCCACTCACGGTCCTTGGCGGTCTTGGTCTTACTGCTGTTCCATTCTGGCTTGGCCTTGATACTGTGCATCTTGATGGCCTTCTCGGCTTTCTCGATGGCCCGGTCGTACTGACCCTTTCCTATCTCCCGACTGTTCTTGTTACCGACAGGGTAGAGGGGCAGGAACTCGGTATAGTTGTCCTGGTTACCCTTCTCTTTCTCAAGGTTACCGTCGATGAAGGCCTGTTGACCGTTATAATAGATATTGTATTTGGCATTGAACGCATGCCACCAGCGTGACTTCGCCGTGTTGTGCTTGGTGGAGCATGCGGAAAGGAACAATAGAGTGGAAAGAGGAAAGAGGAAAGAGGAAAGAGAATACCGAAGAGCCTTCAAAAGTCCCTTCGATACCCCCTTTGCCTCTGATATCTTTCCGCCTCTAATCATATCTCATTCCTCTTTCCTCATTCCTCTTTCCTCCAAAAGACAATGAATCTTGCAGTTTCCCTTGTCTGCCTCAGTACACGAGGAACAATCATGTCCCTGTTCGATGGTGTCCTTCCCCTTGTCGAACAGGTTGGCCACTGCGGCAACGATGCCCAGCACCACGATCATCCCTATGCATACCAGCGCAAAACTCATCCTTCACTTTTCACTTCTACGTTAAACCCTGCCTCGGCCAGACTGACCCAGAATCCTGGATACGACTTCGTCACCACTTGCGGATTATTGATGATGATGCTGCCTGCCTTCATGGCATACGGTGCAAAGGCCAGCGCTATCCGGTGGTCCTCGTAGGTGTCGATCCCCTGTTCCGGACGGGGCATACAGGTCTCACCGTTCCAGATCAGTTCACTGTCGTTCCTACTCTCTATCACATAGCCCAGTTTCCGCATCTCCTTCTTCATGGCCTCAATACGGTCGGTCTCCTTGATCTTCAGGGTTGACAGACCCTTGAAGTGGAAGGGTACGCCTTTGGCAGCGCAGGCCACGACGAAGGTCTGTGCCAGGTCAGGCGAATTGACGAAGTCGTATTCCAGTTTCGGCAGACAGCGTCCGTAGGTCTGGATGGTCACCGTCTGCGGCTTGGTCGATTTCTTCGACTGGAAAGTGGTCTTCACGCCCAACAGACTGAAGATATATCTCACCACCGAATCGCCCTGCTTCGAGCCATCCTTCAGACCTGTCAGTCGCAGTTCGGCATCACGGTCGTTCGTCAGTGCGAGCATCTCATACCAGTAGGAGGCGCCACTCCAGTCGTTCTCGATGAAGTAGTCACGGTGCTGGTAGGGCTGAGGCTTCACGGTGATGGTGTCGCTGGCCGTCCATTCTGCATCGGCACCGAACTCGCCCATCATGTAGAGTGTCAGGTCTATGTAGGGACGTGAGATGATATCGCCCGTCAGACGCAGTTCCAGTCCTTTCTCCAACACAGGACCTATCATCAACAGGGCTGAGATATATTGCGAACTCACGTTACCTGCAATCTCCAACGTACCGCCTTTTAGTTTCTTACCCGTGATACGGAGTGGGGGATAGCCATCCTCACCCACATACTTTATTTCCGAACCTAAGGCACGCAGGGCGTCCACCAGGATGCCGATGGGACGGTGTTTCATCCGTTCCGTTCCGGTGATGGTGTGGGTCCCTTTCGTCACAGCGAGGAAGGCCGTCATGAAACGCATGGCCGTGCCTGCCGCCTTGATGTTGATCTCCTCCGGCATATCACGCAGGGCGTTGATGATCACTTCCGTATCATCGCAGTCGCTCAAGTTCTGGGGCAATGTCTGTCCGCCGCTCAAAGCATAGATGATGAGCGCACGATTAGAGATGCTCTTCGAGGCCGGCAGTGCCACGGTGGCATTCAGCGTCTTCGGAGCCGTAATCTTATATTGTGTCACTTTTATACAGTTTTATCTTTTTATTTTTACCTTCTTACCTTTAAATAACGTGCAAAATTACACATTATTATTTGCATAGGCAAATATCATCTATAAAAAAACGTAGTTTTGCGAAAAAAGTTCTCTGAAAATTTGGATAATCCGAAAAATCTGTGTACTTTTGCACCCGCATTCGACAAATAGGTCGGTGCAAGTTGCAGAAATGTTCGGGATTTAGCGCAGTTGGTAGCGCACACGTCTGGGGGGCGCGAGGTCGCTGGTTCGAGTCCAGTAATCCCGACAGAAAGAAAATCCAAACCGCTGATTATCAGTGGTTTGGATTTCTTTTATGCTCTAAATTGGCGTGTTTTTGGCGTGCTAGTTATTGTTTTGGCGTTCCTTGACTCCTGATTTTGCAGTTTGCAATCTCAGAGTTTGCAGATAGAGGCTTTAGTATTTGGGGATTCTATATTCTCTGAGATTGAGCCAGACCATTAAGCCTATTGAACAAACAAAGAACAAAAACACTAATAATGGAAACCACAGTCTCTCCCATAACACATCCCATAGGCATCTGTTGAATGCAGCATATATGGCATAACCTACACTGGTAATTGCCATTATAATCATTGCCCAGAAGTTCCACCAAGAAAGATAGATACCCTTGTTGTTAAGCACCTTCTTTAATTCCTCAGTCTTCTTGTCACATGTTCCAGTGAGTGATTTCATCGAAGATACGGTTTGCTTGTCTATGTCCTCTTTTACTTTCTGTCCTGCCTCTCCTACTGTCGTGGCAACATGTTTGTTGATTGTTATAGGAAGGGCAGACAACAGATTCTTGTCATCTTCAGAAAGACTTACTTTTATATTCTTGCAGCCCTCCAGACGTATAATAAGCCTTTCCATAGACTCCAAAATTTTTTCGTTCTGCTCCTGCTGTCTGTCAAAATTCCGCTGTATTTGTAGGATTTTCTCTAGATAGTCAGCACTAAACGTTGATTCTCCCCCGATAGGAGCTGGTACGTTCTCATTTTGAGACGTACCAGCTACAGTCATATTCTCCTTTTCTTCCTGCCCCTCTACATTGTCGAACAGGCTTTCTGCATCTTTATATTTTTTCATTACATTATATATTTGCACTTTTACATAATTATATTATTATCTTCCATAACCATGACGAATGACCTTGCGCGGACAACTGCGGGCTACGGCCTTGGCGATACGCATGGCACGCAGCAATTCATCGTCGTCGTCCTTCTTCTTGTGAGGCAGGTCATTGTTGTTTCCACCACCGCCAGACGAATAGCCTGAACCGCCCGGAACACTCATCAATTCAAAGAATACGAAGAGTGAAGTCTCTATTACTTCTTCGAGCACAAACTCAAACTCGTCTTCGAGTGCCTTGGAGGAACTGCACATGGCATCAACGAGATTCTCAGAGACCTCAAAGGTGAAGTGCTCAGGCTCTTTGCCATCAGCAATACTGCGGTCAAATTCAAAATGCTCCTTCTTAGTATCAGGACTTACAGGCTCACAAACAAAGTGATGGCGTTCTGCGTACTCGATCCTGGCTTTTTGCTCATCGGCTTTTCTTTGGGCCGTTTCAGCTTCCATGTCCTTGTGCAACTGCCTCCAAGTCGCCTCTATTCTACTAGCCGTCAGCTGTCGGCCAATCTCTGAGGCGTTATATTTTGAGTTACCTCGCTTGATTCTATAGCCCACGACCTCGCCATTACTAGCCTTTTTGAGTTCGGCAGAATAGCCACGTTCCTTTATCTTCTGGAGAAATACATTCCAGTCGAACCGATTCATATTTCTCAGAATGTCATAGAGGGCATTCTTGATTTCTGCCTTGTGTTCCGCGCTGATCTCCTGCGACTGCTTCCAGCCCAGGCTTTGGTTAATGCTGTTTGCAGCCATTGTTGCCTTCAAGCCTATCAGGTTGGTGTCATTGATCCTGCCATCGATGGTAAAGCGCGACACCATGAAATGCAGATGTGGAATCCCACTCTTGGCATCATGGTGCAGCATGGCAATCCATTTGCTATGCGCCAAGTCCATCCGTTTCGACGACACTTTTCCATTCTTATCCCTAAACTCAATCTTATCCATTTCTTCAATGAATCGATGTGCAAACCACTTCCATTGCTCCAGCGTCCAGCCCTTCGACTCATCCTTAGTGGGCGACACCTCCATTGCTATCAGATTTCTGCTCACGGCTTTACCTTTGGCGATATAATTATCCCCGGCATACTTGAACTGCATCCAGATGTTGTCCAGGTCATCATCCGTTACGGCAGCGGTCATATCCCCCGCCATATTTTCACAGCAGACGAACTCTGCATCCCTTTTCAGTGTGGCATACGTCGTATAGGCGTTGCCGTGCGCCACGGCTCTTGCTCTTGCTATCATCGCTTACCCCCTTTCTATCTTTTTGTCGAGAAACTCAATCATCGGAAACAGTCTCTTCCACCATTGCTGAATCACGGGCATTGACCTGAGAAACTCCTTCCGTTCCTCACTCCCCATTTTGAGTCCCTTGATGTTGTTGATGAAGTTCACTATGTCCTTACGGGCAGCAAACAACTCGTCCCGGAACAATGTGTCAGGCACCCCTGGCTTGTAGTCCATCAGCACCCGTCTGCAATACTCGCTGAAGTTCATCCTGCACCTCTCGGCATTGCCAGCGATGTACCTCTCCTCTTCGTCTGACAGTCTCAAAGCCCTCGGCTTTCTGACTACCGAATTCTCCGTTTCTGACTTGCGCGGCCTCCCCCTACGCCTCATCAACCTATTTTCCTTGTTGTTATCCTTCATTTTCATTTGAATTAATATTCCATACATGAGGTGCGAGCCTGCGAGTACTCCGTCATCAACACTTGTCGTCAAGTGTTCAAGAGTTTTTCGTATCACGAAAAAACCTCTTGCTAACTTACGTCACGTTTCGCACCTTCGACAGTGCAAAGGTAGGGGGAATCATCCATACTGCCAAGAAATAAAAGCTATATTTCCCGACCTCGTGCAACTTTCATTTTTGCGTTTTTCAGTAGCTTTCAGTTCAATTTTATTGGGTTAATACAGCATGGAAAACCGAATCAGCTGGATCCAACCTCACTGACACAAATAATAACAAGAATCAGCCTGATTTGACCTCACAACATGACATTGTGATCTTGAATCAGCCTTATCCAAATTGTCAGTGTCATAAACTAATGAGAAAAAGACTTATCCAAGTTAGTAATGTAACATTGTTGGTTCGGATAAGTCTTTTCCAAAATGACGAGAGTACAGTCTATGTTTAAAAATTTACGGGTTCTCCATAATCCTTACTGTTTTTTGAAAGTTAGACATAAAGTGAATGGGTCACGAATTGTTATTTGAGTTTATTTTGTTCTCATAATGCTTGGGATTACTTTTCTATCTCTTATGAAAGAGCTGTGTTTTCATTTGCGGGCTCTTAACATGCAGTACACGCCGAGGATGATAAACGGGATGGAGAGTATCTGACCCATATCGATGGGCAGCGACGCCTCGAAGGCTTCTTGTATCTCCTTGGTGTACTCGATGAAGAAACGGAAGGTGAAGATATACGTCAGACAGAAGCCGAAATACCAGCCTGTGCCAACCTTCTCAGGCATACGCTTGTGTAGTGTCC